>ENA-OREN01000405-OREN01000405.1-marine-metagenome-genome-assembly--contig:-NODE-405-length-64711-cov-3.971501_pt1 | contig 64711 bp, 66 predicted proteins | sample MGYA00248624_ERZ508555 | MGnify/ENA primary metagenome ERZ508555 (study PRJEB26222, sample SAMN06267773) | marine metagenome | isolation source: Saanich Inlet, British Columbia, Canada | place...
GATTAGCATAGTTAAGCAAACAAAAAGAAGTGAATAAATTAAAATATCACCAGACATCCAAGTAAAGCTGCCATCAATATTTAAAATTTGAAATTGGTGTAACTGGGATAGACCTATAACAATTGCCAAACCATTAACAAAACCAAGCATTACAGGCTGGGGAACCATTCTAATAAATTTACCTAGTCTAAAAATACCAGCAAGTAATTGTAATATTCCCATCAAAACAACTGTAGCGAACAAATATTGAGCCCCATGATCAGCTACTAAAGCTACCATAACAACCGCAAGCGCTCCCGTAGCTCCAGAAATCATGCCGGGCCTTCCTCCAAAAATTGCGGTAATTAATCCTATAATAAAAGCAGCATATAATCCAGAGAGAGGCGTCACTCCTGCTACAAAAGCAAAGGCGATTGCTTCTGGAACCAAGGCGAGAGAAACTGTTAAGCCAGATAATAATTCAACTTTAAATAATGAAAGTGAGACACCCTCTTTAGGAATATACTCATCTTTATTAAAACCTATAGAATTAGCAAATTGACTTATTGTGGATTTGATCATGTATTTTGAGAGTTTAGATTAGATCAAACTCTATAGAGTTTAGATTAACAGTTCGCTAGGGTTTATTTAATTTAATATTTCTAATAATGAGGTGGAGGAATGTCTTCATCAGAATTTAAAACTTCTGAATTTGCTTCAATAATATTAATTTTATTTTTTAAATTTATTAATTCATTATTAAGTTTTAAAATTTCTTTTTGTTGAGTAAAAATTTCATCGCTCATTTGATTCAATTCATTTTGAAGAAAACTAATTTGCTCTTCTAATTTTTTAACTGCTGTTTCCATTTTATCTTGTAATCTCTTAATTTAGTAATTTAGATTTTACCAATATAAATACTTATTATCTTAATAAAATTAGAGCCAATTAAACTAGATTTTACACTAGAATAAATGTGCTGAAATAATTCTAAAAACTATTAATCTTTTTAAGCGAGTTAAATAACTCGCTTAAAACATTTTGTATTAAATTACTTTTAATAAACCTTCATCATCAACCATTGCCTCAACTTGTGGGAATGTACACATCGATGCCCAACTCATCATGAAACCATGAAGTTTTTCATTATCTTCTGCATCTACAATTACATAACCATAACCACTTGCTGAATTATGAACTCGCGCAATTTTAGTTACTCCTTCTGGAAATTCACCATCTCTTTGCTCTTGCGTCATATTTTTGAAAAACTCCTGTGCAGGTAATTTCTTATCATCATATAAAACGTATTTTAAGTGATATAACATTTTGTATCCTTTCATTTGATTGTTAAAAAAATTAACATAAAATTATTACAAAAAATAATTAAAAAAAGAAAGAAAGTTCTAAAATGCCAGTATATATGGTCGGGGAGAAAGGATTCGAACCTTCGACCCCCTGGTCCCAAACCAGGTGCGCTACCAGGCTGCGCTACTCCCCGAAAAAGGTTGTTATATTCATAAAATTTTGAAAAACAATTAATTAGTTTGAATTTTTATAACAATATACTTATATTCGTTTTAGGGGTGCTTAAATGCTGAGATTTATACCCTTTAACCTGATCTGGATAATGCCAGCGGAGGAATAATGAGATTTTATTACATCCTATTACTTATTACATTAACAACAACTACTGTAGATGCTAAAAAACTTACTGTTTACACATACGACTCTTTTGTATCTGAATGGGGGCCAGGACCAATTATTGAGCAAAAATTTGAAGATAAATACAATATTGACCTTGAGCTAATAGCTGTTGATAGTGCAGCTACTTTACTCAATAAAGTAATATTAGAAGGATCTAACACAAAAGCTGATATAGTTTTAGGCTTGGACATGAATTTATTTGATTCTGCTGATAAATCCGGTTTATTTATTAATCACTCTTTAGATAATCTTGAAAATGATATTATGTTACCTATAAAATGGAACAGCAAGATTTTCGTTCCATACAATTATGGGTATTTTGCATTTGTTTACAATAATACTAAATTACTGAATCCTCCAAAATCAATGGATGAATTAATAAATTCTACTGATGCCAGAATTGTAATTCAGGATCCAAGAACTTCTACTCCAGGCTTAGGTTTATTAATATGGATGAAAGCCTTGTATGGGAATGATGCAAAAAATAAGTGGGTAAAACTTAATAAGAAAGTTATTTCTGTAACAAAAGGATGGACTGATGCCTATTATAATTTTTTTATGGCAGGTGAAGCTGATCTTGTATTAAGTTATTCAACTTCTCCAGCTGCACATATAATGTTTGAGGAAAATTATGAAATTTCAGCAGCGATATTTGAAGAAGGAAATTATGTATCTATAGAGTTTGCGGGTATTCTGAAAAGCTCTAATAACCAAAGAATGGCTAATAATTTTTTAAGGTTTATGATTTCTGATGATTTTCAGTCTGTACTACCATCAACAAACATTATGTATCCTATAGCAAATAATTTAATGCTTCCAGAAGCCTTTAATAAAATTGAAGTACCTGATATGTTGCAAATAGATCCAGAAGAAATAAATAAAAATAAAGATGAGTGGATAAATGAGTGGCTTAATGCTTCTTAAAACTATTGTATAAAAAATACACTATTCCAGTATTAAGTTTTTTTTTCTTAATACTATCCCTACCTTTTATAGGGATACTTACTAAAGTTAATTATGATTTTAACTCTATAGCTAACTTTATAACCAATCCTTACACACTAAAAATTATTTTTTTTTCACTCTATCAAGCAATACTATCTGCAATAATAAGTTGTACATTAGCAATCCCTCTAGCACTTGCGTTAAATAGACACAAAAATCATTTTATAATCAAAAGTATAATTTCATTATGTGGCTTTTCATTTGTCATACCTTCAATTTTAATCGTTTATTCAGTAATTCAGATTTACGGATACAATGGTTTTCTTAACGCTAGTTTTAATTTTTATAATATATTATCAATTGACTCAATTTATGGAATAAAAGCTATTTTAATTGCACATGTGCTTTTAAACACACCATTTGCAACTAGACTATTCGTACAGAATTTAAATAATATACCAAAAAATTATTATGAAATTTCCAGGACTTTTAATATGTCAATCATAGGTAATATAATAAAATTAGAATTCCCTATAATAAAACAAAATTTATTTACAGTTTTTTCTATTATTTTTTCATTATGTTTTTTAAGTTTTGCAATTGTTATGGCGCTTGGAGGTGGTCCAAGAAACTCAACATTAGAAGTAGCTATATATCAATACGCTCTATTTGAATTAAATTTCGATAAAGCAATAATTCTGAGCTTAATTCAGATAATTATATGCCTATTCTTTGTGTTTATAGGGTTTTTTAAATTAAAAGGATCTAATTTTTTTGAAATCGAAATTAAATCAAATGATCACCCTCACAAAAATTATAAGTTAATAAAAATAATTGATTTCTTAATAATTACATTTTTTATTATTTTTTTATTTTCCCCAATAGTTATTTTACTAACAGATTTTATAAATTCAGACTTTTCAAGCATTATATTCAGCATAACTTTCTTAAAAGCTTTTGCAAACTCAATTTTAATATCAATTATAACTGGAACATTAGTTAGTGTTATTGGATTTATTATTTCGTGTTTAATCATAATAAATTATAAAAATATATTACTGCAACAATTATTATTTTTATTTAGCTCAATGATAATAATTATTTCTCCAATTATTTTTAGTCTAGGATATTTTATAATACTTCAAAATTTTATACACTTATTTTATTACAAACTTTTTGTTGTAATATTAATCAATATTATTTTTCTACTTCCATTCGCTATTTTAATTTTATTTAGTACATTAAAAAATATTTACCTAAGCTACAAAGATATTAAAATAACTTTTAGAATCAGCTTAATTAATTATTTTAAAATTCTATTTCCATTACTTAAAAAGAATTTTTTTTATGTTTTTTCTTTTTCTACCGTTATTACGTTTGGTGATTTTACGATTATTTCCTTTTTTCGTAGTGAAAATTTTGAAACACTTCCCTCTTATTTATTTAAATTAATTTCAATATATAAATTTAACGAAGCATCTTTTGTTGCCGGTATTATATTATTAGTGAGTATGTTAATTTATTTTTTTATTGATAATTTTTCTTACCAAGGAAGACCTGTTAACAAGACATGAGCATAAATACTTGCTGCATACCCAATAAATATAACTGGTGCCCATTTCAGATGACCAAAAAAGGTATAGTAACCTCTAGCCTGTCCCATTAAAGCTACCCCTGCTGCAGAACCTATAGAAAGCAAACTTCCACCTACTCCTGTAGTTAAAGTAACTAATAACCACTGATCAACTGACATTTCTGGTCTCATTGTAATAACAGCAAACATCACAGGAATGTTATCCACTATTGCAGATAAGATACCTACAGTTGCATTAGCTATAGTTGGACCTAAACCATCATATAAAAATTCAGATATTAATGACAAATAACCAATAAAGCCAAGTCCGCCCACACTGAGAATTACACCAAAGAAAAATAATAATGTGTCCCATTCAGCATTTTTTATTTTTCTAAAAAAATCAAACTGATTTTCATCTACTGTTGGATCATGAGTTATTTTTAAATAAAAAGCATAAAGACTTAACAATCCAAAACCAAGCATCATACCAAGCATTGGAGGTAAGTGTAAAAAATTATGAAAGTTTACGGCACAAAATATTGTTAACAAACCAAGAAAAATAATAACCCTGCCTCCTCTTTTCATAAATACTTTTTCTGTACTGATTTCTGGACTCTCTTTGGGTATAAAGAAGTACATAATAGCAGCTGGAATAATATAGTTAATTACAGACGGGATAAAAATATTAAAAAAAGTAAAGAAGTCAACAATACCTGCCTGCCAAACCATCAGGGTCGTGATATCACCAAAAGGACTGTAAGCACCTCCTGCATTTGCCGCTATAACAATATTTATACAACCAATAGATATGAATTTAGAATTTCCTTTTCCACAAGCCAATAAAACAGAGCACATTACAAGGGCAGTAGTAAGATTGTCTGCTATAGGTGATAAGAAAAAAGTTATTATACCTGTAAAAACAAAAAGCTGTCTAAAGCTATAACCTCTAGAGGTTAGTTGAAAACGTACTACGTCGAAAACCTTTCTCTCTTCTAATGCATTAATATATGTCATAGCTACAAGCAAGAATAAGAATAGTTCCGCAAATTCTAAAATATTGTGTTCCAGTGCGTGTTCTATCTCTTTTGTGTAAGATTTGTCTCCAGCAAAATAAAAAGCAATTATAGCCCATATTATTGCTGCAGAAATAACAACAGGTTTAGATTTTCTAAGGTGAATAAATTCCTCAGCCATTACTAAAGCATAAGCAAAAAAGAAAACTGCCAAACTTAAAAAGCCGACGTAAGATGTGGTTAAGTTTATTTCCATATATTTAAACTAAAATTAATTACAGTTTTTTCAATCCTGAAATCATATAAATTATTGTGCATTGCTTCGTCAATAAAAAGAGCTTTTTTAGGCTCTAATGCTCTCCTAATTAACAAAACACTATGCTCATGAGGTACTATCTCATCCTTTTTGCCACTTATAACTAATAATGGCGATTTTATTTGATCAATTTTTTTAAAATTATCAAACTTGTCTCTTACAAGTAATTTTGCTGGAAATATTTTATATCGCTTTAATGCTACGTCAGCTATTGAGGTAAACGGAGCCTCTAGAACAGTGCAAAGAAAATCATATTTTAAGTTAAGTTCTACAGCAACACCTGTGCCAAGGGATTCGCCATAATTTATAATATCTTCAACATTAAAATCAGTATTTTCTAGAATCCATTGTATTGTGGAATCACCATCAGCATAAAGATTTCTTTCAGTTGGTATTCCATCATTTCCACTATAGCCTCTCCAAGCTACAATTAATGAAGAGAAGCCTGCATCGTTGTATCGTTTGAGACGATGAGACCTTTCACCAATATTAAATGAATTTCCATGGAAATAAACTAAAATTGGCTTATCTTTTTCACCCTCAAAAAACCAAGCTAAAAGCCTAATATTATTTGTTGTTTCAATGTAGATTTCATTGATATTTCTCAAATCATAGTCACTTGGGGCTTTAGGTGCGCTGGTTTTATTAAACAAAATTTTTCGCTGCAAAATATACAGAGTGAAACCAAAAAATAGATATAGAAAAATTAGTAAAAATATGTAATTCATTAATTTATAAATATAGATTTAAAATGACCGCATCAATAGAAGTATACAATCCAATGAGCGCTTATAATAGTGCTATTAATAAATTAGAAAAAAATGGTATTAGAGCCACCAAACAAAGAAGAGTTTTGGCTAAGTTAATTTTTGACAAAGGCAAAAGACATATATCAGCAGAAAATTTATTTGATGAAGTCAAAAAAGAAGAACGAAAAATATCGATGGCTACTGTCTACAATACACTCAAACAATTTACTTCTTTGGGATTAATAAGAGAAATTGTAGTAGATCAAAACAAATCTCTTTATTGTAATAATAACAAAAGTCATTATCATCTTTACATTGAAGATGAGGGTAAGGTTATTGACATACCTACTAAAAATATTGACTTAAACATACCTTCTATACCTGCTTGCCTACAACTTCATAATATTGATGTGATTGTTAGAATAAGAACACTTAAAAATAAAAATAATTAATTTTCAATGTCTGAAAAAGTGTTGTGGTCACCACCCGCAACTAAAAATAATATAGATAAATTTATAGAATACGTAAATATAAAAGAAGAAATAAATTCATATGAAGCTTTACATAAATGGAGTGTAGAAAAAAAGGAAATATTCTGGGGAAAATTCTGGGAATTCTCAAATATTATTGGTGAAAAAAAAGGTGATATATTTAAGGATGCAAAAAACTTTATTGAGACAAAGTTTTTTGAAAAATCTTCATTAAACTACTCAGAAAATTGTCTTCAAAATTATAATGATGAAGATGCTATAATTTTTTATAATGAGCAAAAAAACTCAAGACGTATAAGTTGGAAGCAGTTGAGATTAAATGTTTTTAAAATTTCACGTTATATGAAAAGCAAAAATATTAAACCACTTGATAGGGTAGCAGCTGTACTTCCTAACATTCCTGAGACAGTTGAAGCTTTTCTAGCTTGCGCACAAATTGGTGCTATTTGGTCATCATGTTCGTCAGATTTTGGACCGCAAGCTATCATAGATAGATTTAAACAAATTAGTCCAAAGATTTTAATTATTACTGATCATTATTTTTATAATAATAAGAAAATTGACACTTTAAAAAATATTAAATCAATTATTTCGAAAATACCTTCTATTGAAAATGTAATAGTTATTCCTTTTGGAAAAAATAATATTTCAATTAAAGAATTCGAATACACTAATTGGAATGGAATTTTAGAGAGCAAAAATACCTATGAGGTCTTTGAAAAGTTCAATTTTAATCATCCTCTTTACATTTTGTTTTCGAGTGGAACCACAGGTGTTCCTAAATGCATTGTTCATGGCGCAGGTGGTTCATTAATTCAGCATAAAAAAGAACATCAATTACATTTAGACATCAACAAAAATGATAAAATTTTTTATTTTACAACTTGTGGCTGGATGATGTGGAATTGGCTGATATCAAGTCTAGCATCAGGCGCTTCAATAGTTTTATATGATGGCTCTCCTTTTTTTCCAAACAATGATTATCTATTTAAAATTGCTGATAGTGAAAATATTAATTTTTTTGGAACAGGTGCAAAATATATTGATTATTTAAAACAAAATAAAATAGTAATTAAGGATAAATATAAATTATCAAAACTAAAAACAATAGCCTCTACAGGATCACCCCTTGTCCAAGAGTCATTTAATTATGTCTATGAAAATATAAAAAATGATATCCACTTAGCTTCTATTAGTGGTGGAACAGATATTGTCTCTTGTTTTGTTACTGGAAATCCAAAAATGCCTGTATACGCAGGAGAAATACAATGCGCTGCTTTAGGCATGGATGTAGATGTTTATGACGATGAAGGAAATTCAATAGATCAGAAAAAAGGTGAGCTTGTTTGCAAAACACCTTTCCCATCTAAACCAATTTATTTTTGGAATGATAAAAAAAACATCAAATATTTAGAGGCTTATTTTCAAAAATATAAAAATACATGGCATCATGGTGATTATTGTGAAAAAACTAAAAATAAAGGTTATATTATTTATGGTAGATCAGATTCTACTCTGAATGCAGGTGGTGTTCGTTTTGGCACAGCTGAACTTTATAGAGTTGTTGAAAATATAGATAATATTATAGAGTCTGTAGCTGTTGAACACAATTTATCTAATGATACAGAAGTTATTTTATTTTTAAAGTTAGACCTAAGCCATAAGTTAAATGAAGAATTTATAAAATTGATCAAGTTAGAAATTAAATCTAATCTTTCTCCAAAACATGTTCCAAGTAAAATATTTCAAGTATTAGAAATTCCAAAAACAAAAAGTGGTAAAATAGTTGAGCTAGCAATTAAAAAAATAATTAATGGTTTAGAAATCGAAAATAAAAATGTTTTAGTAAATCCTGATTGCTTAAAAGAATATCAGAATATATATCATTATCTAAACAAAGGTTAGTATTATGCCAAAACAAATAGTTATATCTGAATTAGGTGGTCCTGAGGTTTTAAAGTATCAAAATTATGATTTGCCTAGTAATATTAAAAATAATGAGGTTAGAATTAAACACACAGCAATTGGATTAAATTATATTGATACATATCATAGAAGTGGAATATACCCACTACCATCAACATTACCAGTTTGTCCTGGTTTAGAAGCGGCGGGTGAAGTTGTTGACATAGGAGTTAATGTAAAAGCTTTTAAAATAGGAGATAGAGTTGCTTATGCCTCCCCTCCAATGGGTGCGTATTGTGATATTAGAGATTTTCCTGAAAATAAATTAATTAATATACCAAATTTTTTGAAAAACGATGATGTTGCATCAATTCTTCTTCAAGGTATGACAGTCGAATATTTATTTGAACGCTTATATAAAATTCAAAAGAATGAATTTATTCTATTTCACGCTGCAGCAGGAGGCGTTGGCTTAGTGGCTTCTCAATGGGCTAAATCTATTGGTTGCAAAATGATTGGCACTGTTAGCACCAAAGAAAAAGGTGAACTCGCTAAAGAACATGGTTGTGAATATATAATTAATTATAAAGAAGAGAATGTTTCTAAAAAAGTAATGGAAATAACAAATAATGAAGGGGTACAAGTTGTTTACGATGGAGTTGGTAGGGATACTTTTCTTGAATCAATAAATTCACTGTCTGTTAGAGGACTATTAGTGTCATTTGGACAATCTTCTGGAATGGTTGATAAACTAGATTTACATCAAATATTTAATCCAAAAAGTTTATTTTATACTCGTCCAAATCTTATGAACTATACATTAAACAATGAAGAGCTTAAGGAATGCTCAAATAAATTATTTGAAAAAATGAGAATTGGTGAAATTAAGAGTAATATATTTAAAAAAATAAAATTAGAGGAAGCTCAAAAAGCTCATGAAATACTTCAATCAAGAAAAAGTTTTGGATCGATCATTTTAGAGCCATAAAATGGCGACCCCTAGGAGAATCGAACTCCTCTTTCCTGGATGAAAACCAGGTGTCCTAACCGATAGACGAAGGGGTCATGTGAGAAGTTATATACATATAAAACTTAATTTTTCAAATTATTTAATCAATTTTCATTATATCTTTAACTATTAATTGAGGTACTTGTTTTGTGGTAAATTTATCTAAAGTTATAGTACAGGCTATAAGCAACTTATATTGATTAAACTTCTCAAGATAGTCCCCCAAAATTGTATCTTTAACATTAAAGGAAATACCTTTAATTTTTTGACCTAAATCATTTTCAAAAAATAATAATATATGTTTGTTTTTAATAACTTTAATAGAATCAATTTTAATATCATTGATGACAAATATAGGTTCAGGATTAGCTTTACCATAGGGTTCTATTTTTCCTATTCCTTCCAATAACTCAAGATTAAGGTCATTAACAGAAATAAGAGAGTCAAAATAATCTGTCCTTTCAAATATTTTATTATCATAAGAAAAAAAAATTTTATCTAAAAATTGTTTAAATAGATCCAAATTGGAATTATCTATTTTTAAACCTGCAGCCATAGAATGACCACCACCGCTAATGATAATATTTTCATGTTTGGCTTGAAAAATTATTTTACCTAAATCAATATTATCAATAGATCTAGCTGAACCAACTCCAATTTTATTTAAAAACGAAATAACTATTACGGGTTTGTAATAAATTTCTAATATTTTACTTGCTATAATTCCTAAAACTCCCTTGTGCCAATCATTTCCATATACTAGTATATATTTAGAGTCTTCCTGTTTTGATGCCTGTTTTTTTGCATCATCAAAAATCTGACTCTCAATTAATTTTCGTTTCTCATTTAAGAGAAATAATTTTCTACTAATACTTTCAATTTGCTCAATATCATTTGTTATTAAGAGTTTAGATGCAAGAGAGGAGTCATCTATTCTGCTTGCAGCATTAATTTGAGGGCCAACAATGAAACCAAGATCTTGAGAAGTCGGTGAAGAGGCAATTTTAGAATTATCAATCAATTTAGAAATGCCTTTGTGATATCTTTTATGGATGAGTTCCAAACCTTTTTTAACAAAAAATCTATTATATTTTTTTAATTCGACCACATCACAAACTGTCCCTAAAGCAACTAAATCTAAATATGACAATAAATTAGGCTCCTTTTGTTCTTGAAACATATTTTGTTCTCTTAATGACTTTCTTAAATGCATTAAAAATAAAAAGGTGACACCGACAGCGGCTAGTTGTTGACAATCACTTGTATCATCATGTCTGTTAGGATTTATTATAGCATGAACATTTGGTAAGCTCTCATCACTTAAGTGATGATCTATTACGATAACATCAATTTCTTTAAATTTTTTATTATCAATAATTTCATTTGAAGTAGTTCCACAATCTAGAGTAAATAATAAATCAATTTTATTATCTAACATTTCTTGCATTAATTTAATATTAGGTCCGTAACCATCAATCAATCTATTTGGAATTTTCAAAATTATAGATGTAGTAAAATTTCTTAAAAATTTAAATAAAATAGACGCAGATGTAGAGCCATCAACATCATAATCTGCAATAATACCTATCTTGTGTTTCTTTTTAATAGCTTCAATCACTCTTTCAGAGGCCTTATTAATATCTTTTAGATCATCGGGGTTTGGCAAATCTTGATTAATGACTGGATTTAAAAATGTTAAAATTGTTTCATCAGTTACCCCCCTAATAACGAGTAACTTAGAAACAATATATTTTAAATTATATTTCTGCGCTAAATAAATAACATTTCTTTCATCAACTTTTTTAAATTTCCATTTTCTATTAGATAATGAAAGAGATGACTCAATTTTTGTTATATTAATATTCAATTGGAATTAGGGAGATTTTTTTATGAATAAAATCAAGATTTGATATTTTTTGTACTGAACTTAACATTTCACAAGTTTTGATCTTATGAGTTGTTATTACTATAGGTGTACTATCTGTTTTATTATCAGGAATTTGAAGTATTTTTTCAATTGAAACACCAGCATCATTAAAATAAGCTGTAATCTTAGATAAAACCCCAGGCTGATCTTTTGCTCGAATTCTTAAATAAAATTTGCATTCTATATTAGATGAGTCAAATTTTTCAAACTTAATAAGGTTTGAGCTATTAAAGCCAAGGGATTTATAATCACCTTTATTTATTATTTCATACACATCAGATAAAACAGAGCTTGCGGTTGGAACACCTCCAGCTCCCTGACCTTCAAGATATAAATTATCAAGTTGATCAGTCTGTATATTAATTGCATTTAAGGCACCATTTGTGTTAGCCATTGGTTTATCAATAGAGATTAATTTTGGTTTAGTTGAACAATAAATTTTATTATCAACAATATAACTTTCTGAAATAAGCTTAATTCTAAAACCTAGTTGCTTTACAAAATTAATATCTTCAATTGTAATATCTTCTATTCCCTCAACTTCATTTAAATCAAAATTAATTTCAGCTCCATATGCCAAAGTGCTAAGAAGAGTTAATTTATGAGCAGCATCATAACCCCCAACATCTAACTCAGACTCATGATCGGAGGTAAAACCTTTTTCTTTTGCATCTTTTAAAACCTCTTCAAAACTTTTATTTTCCAACTCCATAGTTGTCAGGATATAATTAGTTGTGCCATTTAATATTCCAGAGATTTTTTTAATTTTATTTAAAAAAATATTATTTTTAATTGTTTTAATTATTGGAATACCTCCTGCTACAGCCGCTTCAAATAATAATACAACATTGCACGTCTCAGCAATTTTAAAAAGCTCTTCCCCATGCTTTGCCAGCATAGCTTTATTACCAGTCACAACATTAATATTATTTAGTAAAGCTGATTTTACTAAATCATAACTAATATCTTTTTCATAACCTATTAATTCGATTAAAATATCAGGTTTTTTATGAGCAATACTTAATAAATTACTTGGTTCATCAACCCATGTATATGTATCAATGTTGAAGTTTCTTTTTTTGTTTTTATTCTTAGCTGAAATGCCTAAGATATTAATATTAAAATTTGTTTTTGTTTTTATATAATCAGCATTTTTTTCTATCAAAGAAACAAGTGCAGAACCGACATTACCTAAACCTGCTATACAAATATCAATATTATCCATCTATTTTATTGTTTTTCTTTTAAACATCTATCAATTTCACTTTTAACATTCGATGATATTTGACACAAATCAAATAACTCTTCTTTAGTTAATTTAACATCTTTAAAATCAGGAACTGAGTCAATGTCAGGATAATTGCATGATGTTAGATACAGTATTACAATTAAAGAAGTTAAAATTTTCATTTAATGAGAGCTGCGTCTTCACTAATACCATAACTTAAATTAAAGCACTGAACAGCTTGACCTGCTGCACCTTTTTGTAAATTATCAATTAAACTAACTATAATTATTTTATTACTATCATAATGGTCAAATAATTTTACAATACATTTGTTTGTTTTTTGAACTAAAAAAAAATCAGCTCTTAAATCATTTTTTATAAATTCAAAAAAAACATTATCTTTATCTAACTGATCATAACAATTAATTATATCAGTTTTTGAAATACTATTTTCTAGATTACAGTATATTGTCGACATCATCCCTCTAAAATTCGGTAAAATGTGAGGATTAAAAGAAAACAAAACTTCTGAATTATTAACCTTTTCAAGTTCTTGCCTAATCTCGCATACATGTCTATGGTTATTTGTATTATAATTATAAAAATTATCATTTTCTGTATTTTTTATATTATTTAAATCAAATTTTTTTCCAGCTCCACTATGACCAGATTTTGAATCAATAATAATATCAGATGTTTTAATTAATTTATTTTTTAACAGAGGTAAAACAGGTATTAGAACTGAAGTTGGATAGCAACCAGGAATTGCTATATTTTTATGATTATGTAAATAATTTTTATTAAATTCAGGAAGTCCGTATATAAAATTTTTAAGTAAATTTGGGGAAAAATGATCTTCACCATAATTTTTTTTATAAATTTCAAAATCATCTAATCTATAATCAGCTGATAAATCTATTATTTGAATTTTATCATAGTAAAGGCTTACATATTTATTTGAAACACCATGTGGAAGAGCTAAAAAAACGGTGTCAGCTTTATTATAATCAAAATCTTTATTTAATTGAGTTAAAGGTAATTTTTTACCATTAATAGAACTATTAAATTCACTTATAGAAGAAGAAGGATTACTTTCAGTTCCTAAAAAAACTATATCTACTTCAGGATGTTTTGATAAGATACTTACTAACTCTAGACCAACATAACCAGTCGAGCCAAGTATGGCAACTGATACTTTTTTGGACATATTAAAATTATCTTTTAGAGAATTGGTAACTTCTTCTTGCTTTAGCTAGTCCAGCTTTTTTTCTTTCAACAACTCTTGAGTCTCTTGTAATAAAGCCAACCTTTTTTAAAGCAGGTCTCAAAGATACATCATATAAACTAAGTGCTTTACTTATGCCGTGTCTAATAGCTCCTGCTTGGCCAGAAAGACCACCACCTTTTACAGTTGCCATTATTTCGTAACCACCCTCTCCATCGATTACATTTAGTGGCTGATTAACTATCATTTGTAGAACTGGTCTAGCAAAATACATGTCAAGAGCCTTTCCATTAATAGTAATTGAACCTGAACCCCGCTTTATCCATACTCTAGCGATAGAGTTTTTTCTTTTACCAGTTGCATAAGCTCTTTGCTTATTATCTAGTTTCACTTCAATGTTATTTTCTAAAATATTTTCAGTATTTTCCATAATTATCTTTTAAAGTTTTTATCATTCATTTTTGCAAAATTTATTATTTGAGGTTTTTGAGCTTCATGTGAATGATCTTGTCCTGAGTAAATTTTACAATTTGAAAGTTGCTTATATCCTAGAGGGCCAGAGGGAATCATTCTTTTAATTGCAAGCTTTATAATATCCTGAGACTTATTTTTTTCTATCATTTTTTCAGGATTTGTCTCTTTAATACCTCCCGGATAACCAGTATGCCTATAATATATTTTATCTTTAGCTTTTTTTCCTGTTAAAAGAACTTGGTCTGCATTTATAATGATTAAGTAATCTCCACAGTCTTGATTTGGTGTATAGCTAGGCTTGTTTTTTCCTCTAAGCACATTTGCAGAATAAGCAGCCAATCTTCCTAGTACAACATCTTTAGCATCGATCATCAGCCAATTTTTCTTAATTTCTTCTTTTTTTAAGCTAAAAGTTTTCATTGCCGTGCACTTATATATTTGAGAAAATTAAGTCAATAGAATAATTAAAAAAACCCTCCTTTTGGAGGGTTTTTGAACAAAAAGTTAGAATCTAATGATTATGCATTTTTTGTTGCAACACTCCAAATTATTAAACCAAATAAGATTTTGTTGACAAAATCTGCAAGGTTATAAATAATATTAAGTGACCCATCATCAACGCTACCTAACATATAACCAAATACATAACCTAGTGGATAAATGGCCCAACCAACAAGTACTATGATTCTCAAGGCATTAAATGCAGATTTAATTCCTTCTTTAGATTCAGCAGCTTTACTAGCCTCTCCTCTAAATATTTCCCAAATAATTACTGCCCAACCTATCATACCAACAATAAATCCAAGTAATGAAGAAACAATTTGAGCTTCACCTAAATAACCACCAATTAACATTACAAGAGTACCAACTAAAAGTCTCCAAAATGAGCCTGCTGAAACTGATGCTCCAACAGCTTTTAGAATAATATAAAATTCAATCATTAGTAGTGGAACTGTAATTAACCAATCAATATATCTATAGACAATTGGTGTTGCTTGTTCTGCTACCCAGAAATCTCTCATATAATCATAATGAATTGCTGCTACTAGAGTAACTAAACCAGCAAGAGTCATTGATAATCTCCACTCTTTTTTTACTGCCATTCCTTCATAAAAAAAACAGTAGAGGCAACCATTGCGGCATATACTATCCAAAAAGACACGACAACAAAGTCACCTGCTTGTAAAAATAACTCATTTAAACTCCTTATTTTATTGAAAAATTCAATACTTAAAAAAACACTTTATTAAATAGTAAAAATTAACAGTGTCTATTAATGATAAATTAAATACATATTATAAGTAATTGATATATAGATGTTATTTAGTACTTAATAAATCTTTAAGGTTAATAATAACCTTCTTAATTTTACCTAAATTTACTTGATAAGGATTAGTAGATAATGTTTTTTTAGAGGAATTTCCAGAATCGAAAAAATTATTTTTTGATTTGTTTTTTGAGGCAATTTCAAATGCCAAATTTAATGAGTCGTTTTTTTTAAGAAGATTGCTTATGTTTAAAAGTTTATTGATTTGTTGTTGACTAAAAAATCTAGTTTTGCCTTTTTCAATCTGTCTTGACAAGCCTGGGAGTTTGGAATCCCAAAATCTTATTGTATGCTCTGGAACTTCTATTATTTTTGCTACTTCACTTATACTATAATATATTTTTTTATTTATCATTCTTTTTATTAAGAAAATTTAAAACACTTTTACTTGCTTTAAAAGTTAAAACATTTCTTTCACTAATAATAACGACTTCTTTTGTTTTAGGATTCCTCCCTATTCTACTTTTTTTTCTTTTTAATTTAAAAGATCCAAAATTATGAATCTTCACGTATCCATCATCATTAAGTCCTTCAATTATAATTTCTAAAATATCGTTAACAAATGTTATACAATCTTTTTTAGTAAGCCCGAATTCAATGTGTAAAGATTCTGCAATGTCATCTCTTGTAAAATTATTTTGATTTTCCATTTATTTATAATTTTTAAAATTTTCTATTATTTTTTTATTTAAATCATTTAAGACAAAATCATAGCATTTATTGATAGCACAAGAAAAAGCATAAGGATTAGCATTTCCATGACTTTTTACTGAAATACCATTTACTCCTAAAAAAGTTGCTCCATTATATTCAGCAGGATCAATTTGATTTTTAAAAACTATCAAATCTTTTTCAATCATTTTATAAGCAATTTTATTTGCTAAAGATTTTGTAAATACATTTTTCAAATTAGATGTAATAAAATCTGATAAACCTTCAGCGGTTTTGAGAATAATATTTCCAGTATAACCATCAGATAAAATAATATCACAATAACCGTGTGTAATTTTATTTGGTTCAATAAATCCTATAAAATTATTTTTTAAAAATGTACTTGAAATTAAATCATGAGCATCTTGCAAAAATTCAAGACCCTTATTGTTTTCAGTTCCTATATTAATTAAGCCAATTTTAGGATTTCTTTTGGGGTCAATTATTGAAAAAAACGCATTACCCATTAGTGCAAATTGCAATAAATTATCTGCACTTACATGGACGTTAGCTCCTAAATCCATCATTAAAGAATATGATTTTTCATTTGGAATAGTTGAGCAAATTGCTGGCCTATTTACGCCTTCAATCATTCCAAGAATAAGTCTTGATAAAATCATTAAAGCAGCTGTATTGCCAGCAGATATAAAGCCTGAGTTAGGATTATCTTTAATAAAAGTAAGACCTCTAGATATGCTACTATTTTTTCTTGATCTTAAGATTGTGTTAGCATTATCATCATCAGTCACATTATCGAAGCATTTAACTATTTTATAATTAGTTATATTTAATTTATGATTTTTAATTGTTTGTTTTATTAAATCTTGATCACCAAAAAATTGAAGCATTACACCTTGATGATTATTACTGAAAATCTCAGCGCCCTTAAGACACTTTAATGGACTTCCTTCACCACCCATTGCATCAATAGCAATAGTGATTTGCCTATGTGACATATAATTTATTTATCTTTGGATGATTTTTGCTTTAAAATTTGTCTTCCATTATACATTCCAGTTGAAAGATCTATTCTATGAGACATTCTAGGTTCCCCGGAATCTTTATCCTCAATAATATTAATATTTGATATGGAATCATGAGATCTTCTCATATTCCTTTTTGATGGTGATGTTTTTCTTTTTGGAACTGCCATTACAATTTCCTCAATTATTGAATTTTATATAATTTGCAAGTGTAAAATAAAAAAAAATCTATCAATTATCTGAATTAACTTACTTTATTTTTTCTAATTCCTTAAATATAACAATTAAATCTTGCCTCATAACTTGTGTATTATTAATATTTATTAATTTTAATGAGTTTAAATAATCAATAAACTCGTTACTTAGCAAATCATTAATTAAGGGGTCTAAAATTTTAACTCTATAATAGAATTTTTTAACATACTTTTTAACATGTTTCCCTATTGACATATCCCCTATACCAATTTCCCTCATTGATTTATCTAAATCACTAATAAAAATTTTAATTAATTCTTCATTAACTTTATTTTTTTTTATTGAATCATCTTTATTAAAATTTTTGATATAAAAAACTAAAAGAATAGTAATAATCTCAAAGGAAGAGTCAAAATTTATTTCAATAAAATAATTTTTTTTTATTATTAATCTAGCCTTATGAAGAATTTCCAAGTATAATTTATCTGCTGTAATTTTATATTCGTTTTCTTTTTTTTTAAAATATTGTAAGATCATTTATATGAAGTTTTTAAGACTATTTTTAATTTTTTTTTTTACTGCTTATATATTTGGATGTGCTGAAAAAACAACATTTTCTGGAAAAATAATAACAGAAGAAGATTTATCAAATATTAAATTGCTAGATAAAGATGATTTAATAAGAAGATTTGGCCCACCAAGCTATATAGACAATATATTAAATAATTATTTTTATTTTACTGAAAAGAGGAAAGTTAAAAATTTTTACAACTCTAAAATTGAATACAGTTACTTATTCGTTTTTCAAATAGACAATAAGAATAAAATTATTAAACAAGAAGCTATTAATTTACTAACTGAAAATAAACATAAATATAAAAATAAAGAAACTCAAAATAATATTATTAAACGTGGATTGATTGAAAAAGTTTTTGGGGGAATTGGAGCAAATCAATTTCCCAGCTCCCCCAACTAATTTATAGGGCAATAAATGCTAACAATAGCAAAGCAACTATATTAGTAATTTTAATCATTGGGTTTACAGCTGGACCAGCTGTATCCTTATAAGGATCTCCAACAGTATCTCCTACAACAGCTGCTTTATGAGCATCGCTCCCTTTACCTCCGTGATTACCATCCTCAATGTATTTCTTTGCATTATCCCATGCGCCACCGCCAGCTGTCATGCTTATAGCAACAAATAACCCAGTTATAATAACACCTAGCAAAAGTGCGCCTAAACAAGATAGTGCAGCTGCTTGACCAGCAATTACTAATATTACAAAGTAAACAACAATTGGTGACAGTACTGGAAGCATAGAAGGTATAATCATTTCTCTAATTGCAGATTTTGTTAATATATCAACGCATTTTCCATACTCGGGTTTTCCTGTTCCTTCCATGATACCAGGAATTTCTTTGAATTGTCTTCTTACTTCAACAACTACAGAGCCAGCAGCTCTTCCAACTGCGGTCATGCTCATAGCACTAAATAAAAAAGGGAGTAATCCACCGAGTAAAAGTCCTACAACAACATAGGGATTAGATAAGTCAAAAGAAACATCAATTCCATATAGTGAGCTAGAAGGATCTTTTGCAAAATGCTCTAAATCTTCAGTATATGCTGCGAAAAGAACTAAAGCTCCTAACCCAGCTGAACCAATCGCATATCCTTTTGTAACAGCTTTTGTAGTATTACCAACGGCATCTAAAGCATCAGTGGTTTTTCTTACATTATCATCAAGTTCAGCCATTTCAGCAATACCACCTGCATTATCAGTTACAGGACCATAGGCATCGAGTGCTACTACCATTCCAGCAAGTGCCAGCATCGTAGTAACAGCAATAGCGATCCCAAATAGTCCAGCTAAAGAGTGAGTTACGATAATACCTGCAACAATTATTATTGCTGGCATTGCAGTTGCCTCCAAACTTATTGCAAGTCCTTGAATAACATTTGTACCATGTCCGGTTGTAGATGCTTTAGCAATACTTTGAACTGGTCTGTAGTTAGTTCCAGTATAATATTCAGTTACCCAAATAATTAAACCCGTAATAATTAAACCTGCAATTCCACAGTAAAAAAGAGACATACCAGTAAATGATTTTTCACCAACAGTAAAAACTGATTCTAAGCTTATTACGTGATCAGTTATGAAATATAATAAAATAGCTGATAATATTGCTGAAACTGCAAAACCTTTATATAAAGCTGCCATTATATTCTCACTTTTCCCCAACCTCACAAAATAGGTGCCAACAATACTGGCAAGAGTACAAACACCAGCTATGGCAAGAGGGTACATCATCATAGAAGATACATTAGCAAAAAAAATCGAGGAAAGCACCATTGTCGCAACCACTGTCACAACATAGGTTTCAAATAAATCTGCAGCCATGCCAGCACAATCACCAACATTATCTCCAACATTATCAGCAATTACAGCTGGATTTCTTGGATCGTCCTCAGGGATACCAGCTTCAACTTTTCCAACTAAATCAGCCCCAACATCAGCTCCTTTTGTAAAAATACCGCCACCTAATCTAGCAAAAATAGATATGAGAGAAGCACCAAAACCTAATGAAACCAAGGGAGCAACAATCTCTCTTCCAGGAAATTGACCAGAATTTTCTAAAACAAAATAATAAAGAGCAATAGATAATAAAGCAAAACCAGCAACTAACATTCCTGTAACAGCACCTGCTTTAAAAGATACAGATAGACCTTCAGCTAGACTTGAGCTTGCAGCTTGAGTCGTTCTGACATTTGATCTAACAGAAATATTCATTCCAACATATCCTGCTGCTCCAGAGAAAATAGCACCAATTAAAAAACCTGCACCTGAAGCTAATCCAAAAACAAGCCAAATGATTACAAAAATTACAACACCAACTATTCCAATAGTCATATATTGTCTATTTAAGTAAGCTCTTGCGCCTTCTTGAATTGCATTGGCAATTTCAGCCATTTTTTCATTTCCTGTGCTTAATGAAAGTATTTGTCTAGACGTAATTAAGCCGTATAAAACAGCGGCCAAACCACATAATAAAATAAAAATTTGCATAGTTGTCATTGTGGGTATTCTCCTTGAATTTTTTTTCGGTCATATGTCAGAATATGTATTAAAAATCAAGATTTTAGCGAAAATGATCATAACTACTGATGTTTTTGATCAATAAAGCAGAATCATCAAACACACCTCTTTGCATTATAACAGAACCAATATTTGATAATTTAATATTATTTTTTTTTGCTAAGCTTAATAGCTTACCTTTATACTTTTTCTTTGATGTAAATATCAACTCATAATCATCTCCCCAACATAAAATATCTTTAAGATAGATTTTTGATTGTGAATCTAAAAGAATTTTTTTTAAATTATTAGAGAGTGGGATAGATTTTAAATTGATTTTAGCACCATATTTTTTGTTTAATATTTTTTTTAAATCTCCAAAAAAACCATCAGAAATATCTTTTGCTGAATTTATATATTTAGCAGCCATATAACCAAACATACATGGTGTTGGATAAAGATATTTTTTTTTAAAACTAAGAATATTTTTTTTATCAATTTTATTATCAAAACTTTTACATAATTTATAACCTATATATGAATCACCTAAATTACCTGTGACCCAAATATCATCATCAACTTGACATTTATTTTGAGGTAAAATATTTTTAGATTTAGCTTGTCCAAAAAAAGTTGAAGTAATGCTGATTTCTTTTGATTTAGAAAAATCGCCACCTAGGCAGTAAATGTTATATTTTTTTTGCAATCTAAATAATTTATTTGTAAATTTTTTTAACCAATTAAAATCAATATATGAATTAATTGATATATTTAATGTATAAGCTTTCGGCAAAGATCCCATTGCTGATAAATCTGATAAATTGACGCATAATATTTTTTGGGCAATAGATTCAGGAGGGTCTTTGGAGAAAAAATCAACATTTTCAGTAATAGTGTCAGTTGTTACAACTGTTTGATATTTTTTTGATAAGTTAAGATAAGCTCCATCGTTTTCAAAATTAAATGTACCTAATTTATTATAATTAAGTTTTTTAAAGAGTTTATCTATTATAAATTCTTCGGATAAACAATGATCAGATAATTTTTTTTTCATTAATATACTTATCAGCAATGGCATTAATCATTCCTAGTTCTTTTTTTGGAATAAGTAGTTTTGAAATATTTAAATAATCATTTAGTAAGATTTTAATTTTTTCTTTTTTAGTTATTTCAAGCTCAGAAAAAATTGAAAGAATGATAGATTTGTTAATTTGATCCCAACTCTCAAATTTTCTATCAAAACTTATTAAAGGATTTACAATATCTTCAACTATATTATTTTTAATAAATCTATCATAATTTAAAACAAGTTTATTAAAATAAGGTTTATTAAAACTTATCAAAGACTCTTCTTTATGTTCGATTGAAGAAACTGATAATTTATTAAAATATTTTTCAAAATCATTACTATTTTCTTCAATTGAACGGTCAGAAAAAAAAGATGAAAAAATAAATTGAATAAAAGCTAGTCTTGTGTCTGTCTTAATTTGATTCTTCATTGATATTATAAAAGCTTAATACAGGCATTTGCAGCTTCCTTACCTTTGTTTTTTTTCTTAACATCACTTCTTACTTTAGCTTGCTTTAGATTTTCGCATGTTAAAATTCCAAACCCAATAGGTTTGAGGCTAAAATTAGAAATATCCATAATTTTTCTTGCGCATTCATTTGCAATTAATTCAAAATGATAAGTTTTACCGCGAATAACACATCCTAAAACAATAAAACCTCTATATTTTTTTATATTTTTAGAAACAAGATAGGGAATCTCAAAACATCCAGGAGCATAAAGAACATCATAATCAATTTTATTTGATTTTAATTCATTAGTTGCACCCTCCAATAAATTATTACCTACTTCGTCATAATAATTTGAAAGAACTATTAAAATTTTTTTTTTCATATTTTTTGCTGTTTTATTATTTTGATACCAAATCCATCCAAGGCTATAATTTTTTTATTTGAATTTGTAAGTAAAATTATTTTCTCAATACCTATATTTTTTAATATTTGAGCGCCAACACCATATTCGCGAAGTTCCAATTTATTATTTTGTTTTTGCCTTTGATCAAAAGCTTTTAATATATTCGGGGCAATATCATTGTTTATTATAACTATTGCTCCTGAGCCATTTTTTTCGATAGCATCAAACGAATGGTTTATTTCGTCACCAAAGTTATCTTTTTCAACAAAAATATCTTTTTCAATATTTAATTTATGCATTCTCACTGGGTATAAATTTTCTGAAGATTTAATATTTTTTACTAAAGCATAATGTTTTTCATTTGATAAAGTATTTTCAAAAACTTTAAGAAGAAAATTTTTTCCTTTATTACTTTCAAAAGGACGTTCAGATATTTGTTTAATTATTTTACTATATTTTAATCTATACTCAATTAAATCAGAAACTGTTCCAACCTTTAAATCATGATTATGGGCAAATTCAAGTATTTCTGGCAACCTTGCCATACTTCCATCATCGCTCATAATTTCACAAATAACTCCAGAGGGATTTAATCCAGCTATTTTGGAAATATCAACTGCAGCTTCAGTATGACCAGCTCTAACAAGTACACCGCCATCCCATGACATAAGAGGAAAAACATGACCGGGAGATAATAAATCTGTCTTATTTCTATTATGATTTATTGCTACCGATATAGTATGTGAACGATCAGCAGCTGATATGCCTGTGGTAATACCTTCTTTTGCCTCAATCGATATGGTGAAAGCTGTTAAATCATTTTTTTGATTATTTGGATTCATTAAAGGTAACTCCAACTCTTCAATTCGTTGTTTTGTCATGGATAAACAAATAAGGCCTCTTCCATGTTTTGACATAAAATTAATGGCATCAGGTGTTGCCATTTGAGCAGGAATAATTAAATCTCCCTCATTTTCTCTATTTGGATCATCAACAAGAATATACATTTTACCATTTCTTGCATCATTAATTATGTCCTCTATGGGCGAAATTTTAATATTATTTTTATAATTATTCATGAAGATCTATCATTTGTCAAAAACCTTGCTAAGTAATCAAATTCAACGTTAACTAAATCATCAATTTTTAAATATTTTAAATTAGTATTTTCAAAAGTATGGGGGATAACAGAAATAGAAAAATTTTTATTGTCTTCTTTTGCGATAGTTAATGATATGCCGTTTATAGCGATAGAGCCTTTTTCTACAATAAATTTCTTATCTTCATTTTGAAAGTTTTCAAAATAAAACTCCCAACTATTTTTTAATTTAATAATTTTTTTAATCTTAGTTGTGCAATCAACATGTCCATAAACAAAATGTCCAGATATTTCATCACCAACTATAAGAGATCTCTCAATATTAATGTATATTAATTTATTAAATAGATTGGGAGAAAAGTTTGTACGTTGTTGAGTTTCTTCACCAATATTAACTTTAAAAACAAATTGCCCATCGTAAGAATTTATTTCAGTGGCTGTTAGACAAACTCCATTACAGCAAATAGAAGACCCAATTTTACAATAACTCAAATCAAGCAAGGTTGATATTTCTAACTCACCATTTGAGTATTTAACTACTTTTCCTAAATTTTGAACAATTCCAGTAAACATTTATTTTATTGCATATTTAAGATATAAATTATCGTCAAACTTAATAATTTCTAATAATTTTTTTTTAATATTATTCAAACTATTTCCTTCAATTACAGGAACTCCTTTTTCGCCAATAATATATGGGGCTTTAAATAAAAAGATCTCATCTACTAAATTATTTTTAATTAAATCTGCAAATAAAATTCCTCCAGCCTCTACCATTAAATCAGATATTTTAAGCTGATAAATGTGAGAAAAGATTTTTTTTAAATCAAACTTATTATTTACAATTTTCATTTCAATAATTTCACATCCTAATTGTTTTAGTTTTTGTGATTTATTATTTTTTTTTGATGTAAAGATTATTATTCTTCTTTCATGTAAATTTTTCAATAAATTTATATTTAAAGGAATATTTAAATTTTTATCAATAATAATAACATTAAGATTTTTAATAATTTTATTTTTTTTTTTTTCTGTAAATCTTGGATTATCTATTAAAATAGTCTTTGAGGTAGTTAAAATGGCCTGAGTTTTTTCGCGTAAAGAGTGAACATAAGCTCTACTTTTTGAATTACTTATCCATTTGCTTTTATAATTACTCCAGGCAATTTTATTATCATTAGAAATTGCCATTTTAACTTTAGTGAATGGTTTTTTCTTCTTTAGACTTTTAAAATAAAAATTATTTACACTAATCGTTTTATCTTTTTCTATTCCTGTAATCACCTTAATTTTATTTTTTTTAAGTTTACTTATACTTTTTTTTTTAGTTCGTGGATCTTGATCAATGCATGAAATATAAATCTTATTAATACCTGATCTTAGGATTTGATCTGCACATGATCCATTTTGAGAATTATGGAAACATGGCTCAAGAGTTACATACATAATGGCACCTTTAGCTTTTTTGCCAGCCTTTTTTAAGGCTATTTCTTCAGCATGCGGTCTTCCTGTAGCACTAGTAACTGCTTTTGATATAATTATATTATTTTTAGAAATTACGCACCCTACAGTTGGATTAGGGAAAGTTTTACCTAAATTTTTAGAAGCAACATCATGTGCAAGATTAATAAACTTCAGATGATTTGACATCATTTAAATTTATTTATCTTCTAAATTACCTAAGAAATCTTCAAAATCTTTTACTTCTCTAAAATTTTTATACACTGAAGCAAATCTAACATAGGCTACTTGATCAAGAATGGCTAATGCTTCCATTATATACTGACCAATAAGTCCAGTTTTGATTTCTCCTTCTCCAGAATTTTCAAGCTTTCTAACAATTGCATTAACAATTTTTTCAATTTTTTCTGTTTCAATATCTCTTTTTCTAAGAGCTAATGAGAGAGATCTATACATCTTATCTCTATCAAAAGATTCTTTTTGACCATTTGTTTTTACAACAATCAAATCTCTTAATTGTATTCTTTCAAAAGTTGTAAACCTTGAGCCACATTGCTCACAAATTCTTCTTCTTCTAATTGCTGTATTATCTTCAGTAGGTCTTGAATCTTTAACCTGAGAGTCTTCATTACTACAAAAAGGGCACCTCATTAAAAAGCCTCTTTATATATTGGATATTTTTTACACATATTTATTACCTTATCTTTCATTGTAGAAATAAATTGTTTTTGATTATCTTCATTTTGATTAATATTATCAAGAATTTCTGAAATCATATCCCCAATTTGACTAAAGTCATCTTCATTAAAGCCTCTTGAAGTAGCAGCAGCGGTCCCAAATCTCAATCCACTTGTTATTTTTGGTGGATTAGGATCATAAGGTATGGCATTTTTGTTACAGGCAATTCCAACATCTTCTAATATTTTTTCTGCTTTATCTCCTGTAACTTTCTTAGGCGTAAGATCTAACCAAACGATATGAGAATCTGTACCTCCCGTAACAATCTTAAATCCATTGTTTACCAATGATGAAGATAATACTTTTGCATTATCAAGCACTCTTTTAATATAATCCTGAAATTCTGGCTTTAACGCTTCACCAAAAGCTACTGCTTTTCCAGCCATAACATGCATTAAAGGACCCCCTTGTAAACCTGGAAAAACTGCACTATTAATTTTTTTTATAAGAGTTTCGTCGTTTGTTAAAATCATTGCACTTCTTGCACCTCTTAAAGTCTTATGAGTTGTAGATGTAACAATGTGCGCGTGCTCTATTGGGTTAGGGTATTGTTTACCAGCTATCAATCCTGAATAGTGGGCCATATCAACTAATAAATATGCACCAACTTTATCAGCAATTTCTCTAAATTTTTTCCAATCTATTACTCTCGGGTAAGCAGATGCACCGGCGATTATTAATTTTGGCTTATGTTGCAATGCTAATGCCTCAACTTCTTCATAATCGATTAAATCTTTATCATTACCGTCTTTTTTTACTCCATACTGAATAGGATTAAACCATTTACCAGAGAGGTTTGGTTTAGCGCCATGAGTTAAGTGACCTCCAGAAGCCAAAGACATACCAAGAATTGTATCATGCGGCTGCAGTAAAGCTAAAAATACTGCTTGATTAGCTTGAGCGCCACTATGAGACTGAAGATTAGCATATTTACAATTATATAACTTCTTAACTCTCTCTAAAGCTATATTTTCCGCTTCATCAACAAATTCACAACCTCCATAATATCTGTTTCCAGGGTAGCCTTCAGCATACTTATTAGTCATAACTGAGCCTTGTGCATTTAAAACAGCTTTTGAGGCAATGTTTTCTGAAGCAATCAACTCAATTTGATTTTGTTGTCTCTCAAGTTCTTTTTTTAAAGTTTCATATACTTCAGGATCTGCATCTCTAATGCTATTATTGAAAAAATCTAAACTCATATTTTCTCTATCCTCTGCTTATGTCTACCTGATTCAAAGTCCGTATCTATAAATACCTGAACACAATTTTTAGCTTCTTTTTCATCCATAAATCTTCCAGGTATTACCAATACATTAGCATCGTTATGCTGTCTAATTAATCTTGCAATATGAGAATTACTAGCTAAACCTGCTCTAATACCTCTTGATCTATTTGCAGCAATACTCATTCCCACTCCAGTTCCACAGATTAAAATACCTAAACTACCTTGATTGCTTAATACCTCTTTAGTCAACTTGTGTGCAAAATCAGGATAATCAACACTTACAACTGAATTAGTCCCTAAATCAATAAGCGTAGAAAAGTGATTATTCAATTTTGTTTTCATATCATAACCAGCATGATCAGAAGCTATAAAAATTTTCTTATTCATATTTTATTAATTATTATTCCCTTATAATAAAATAATGATATTGCATATCATTCAATGAAACAAAATGACTGGTTTGACCCTTTTTTTGTATTAGAAAATTTATCTGAAGAAGATAAACTAATTAAAAAAAATGTAATGGATTTTTCTAACAAAGTTCTTAGGCCTATTGTTATTAAAGACAATAGGAATCATTGTTTTGATAAAAATATTTATAAGGAATTTGGCAACTTAGGTCTTCTAGGCTCAACTATTAAAGGTTATGGTGGTGGTGAAGCATCAAATACTGCTTATGGTTTAATTGCCTACGAGATAGAAAAAATTGATAGTAGTTATCGTTCATCAATTTCTGTTCAATCATCTTTAGTAATCCATCCAATAGATACTTATGGATCTAATAAACAAAAAGAAAAATATCTTCCGGATTTAATATCTGGAGATAAAATTGGTTGTTTTGGATTGACTGAAAGTGAAGCCGGGTCAGATCCATCTTCAATGAAAACTACATATAAGAAGGATCAAGATGGGTATATATTAAATGGAAATAAAAATTGGATTACAAATGCCCCTATAGCTGACGTTTTTATAATTTGGGCATTGAATGAAAGTCATGAAACTAATTCGATTAAAGGTTTTATTTTAGAGAAAAATGCAAAAGGTTTATCAACAGTTTCTATAAAAAATAAAACTAGTTTAAAAATAAGCCCTACTGGTCAAATAATGATGGATAAGGTTTATGTGCACAAATCAAATTGTCTTGAAAATACGAAAGGATGGAGTTCTGTTTTCAGTTGCTTAAATAAAGCACGCTTTGGAATTAGTTGGGGGGTAATTGGTGCGGCATCTGAGTGCTGGTTAATAGCAAAAGATTATGTTGAAAACAGAATCATGTTTAAAAAACCCTTAGCTGCGAACCAACTGATTCAAAAAAAACTAGCAGATATACAAACAGAAATAAATCTTGGATTGGCTGCATGTCATATAACAGCAAAAGCTATGAATGAAGGTAAAAATATAATTAATGCAATATCTATTTTGAAAAGAAATAATTGTAAAAAATCTCTGGATATAGTTAGAGATTGCCGTGATATGTTGGGTGCTAATGGTTTAATAGAAGACTATCACATAATTAGACATCTTGTTAATTTAGAAACAGTAAAGACTTATGAGGGCACTGAAAATATTCATTCATTAATTCTAGGGAAAAATCAAACTGGTATAGCTAGTTTTTAAGATAAAAAATAAACTAAGCAAAAAATATCTACCTTTTTTAATAATAACGTGTAGGATTTTGAATATAAATCTATTCATATTAATCGGGAGGACATATGAAAAAAAATTTTAAAAGACGTGACTTTATTAAAAAAGCGGGTGTTGCAGCAGCAGCAGCTACTGCAGTATCTTCTTTTCCAGCTCCAGCAATTGCTGCAGATAGAATTGAAGTAAACTGTGTTGCTACCTGGGGTAGAGGTTATCCTGGACTAGGTACTGGTGGTGAAGCTGTTTCTCAAAGAATATCTGACTTGAGTGACGGAAGAATTGTTGTAAATCACTATGCTGGTGGAGAAAGAGTTGGGCCACTTGATGTATTTACCGAAGTAAGCTCAGGAAATGCTCAAATGTATAATAGTGCTGACTACTATTGGGTAGGACAAAATCCAGGTTGGGGTTTTTTTGCTTCAGTACCGTTTGGTTTAATTTCTACTGAAATAAATGGTTGGATCAGACATGGTGGAGGCCAAGAACTTTGGGATGAATTAGCTGATGGTTTTGGTCTTAAAAACTTTATGGCTGGAAACTCAGGGGTACAAATGGGTGGCTGGTTCAATAAAGAAATCAACTCTGCTGATGACTTTAAAGGTTTAAAAATGAGGATGCCTGGATTGGGTGGCATGATGGTCACTAAGCTTGGCGCTTCTGTAGTAGGTATGCCTGGTGGACAAATTTATGAAAATTTAATTAATGGTACTATTGATGCCTGTGAATGGGTTGGACCGTGGAATGATGAAAGATCAAGATTCTATGAAGCAGCAAAGTATTATTATTGGCCTGGAATGCATGAACCTGGAACATTAATTACTCTTGGTTGTAACAAATCATGGCTAACAAGCCTTTCTAAAACTGACCAAATGATTATTGAACATTCTGCAACAGTTCAAAATGAAATGATGCTTACAGAATACAATGCAAATAATGGGGCGGCACTTAAAAGGCTAATAAATGATCATGGTGTAGAACTTCGTGAGTTCAATGATGATGTTATAGATGCAATGGGTGAAGCTTCAGAAGAGCTATATGCTGAATTAGCAGAAGGTAGTGAACTTACTGGAAGAATTCTAGATAGTTTTAAAAAAGCTAGAACTGATATAGGTGACTGGCTTAAAATTGCAGATCATGGTTATACAGCTCAAAGACGCAGAGTTTTAGAAGGTTAATTAATCTTTATGAGTGGGGATTATTCCCCACTCTTTTTTTATGAATATATCAAATTTTGCTAAAGTATTTTCTTTAAGCATTATTTTAATAATTTTTTCTTTTTTAATTAATAATTATCTTACTTTTGGAGGAAACTGGCCTGGAGCAAGCTCGGTAATTAATTCTTTAAATTTTTATTCAATTTTTCAATTTTCATTATATTTATTTGCAATTATTTTTCCTATTTTTTTTATAAACTTCTATTATCAAGAATTAAGTTTAACAAAATTAGCTGATTATTTAGAAATTACTAATGGCTTTATAGTAAGATTTGCTTTTTGGGCTGTGTTGATTATAGGAATTATAGATGCAGTAATATCTTTACTTATAATAGAGGGATTCATAGAGCATTTTTTTGGGAAAAGCTGGAATGTTAAATTTTCTAACAATTCATTTAGAGCTCCATATATTCATTTTCCCCTTATGTTTGTTGCAATATTATTAGCTTTTATCTTTAAATCACTTAATTTTTATTGGTTAGCTTTTTTAGTTGTTTTAGCTGAATTTCAAATAGTTCTTTTAAGATTTGTGTTTTCATATGAGCAAACACTTATGAGTGATTTGGTTAGATTTTGGTATGGAAGTTTATTTTTATTTGGCAGTTATTATACTCTTATTAAAGACGGTCATGTAAGAGTGGACGTACTTTATACAAACTTTAGTGAAAAAAATAAGGCTAGAGTAAATCTTTTTGGAAGTTTGATTCTTGGAATACCATTATGTCTCATAATTTTTTTTAGAGGTATGGCCTGTAAACAATGTGTTTTAAATCAACCAATAATGAATTTTGAAACTTCACAAAGTACACAAGGTATGAATATAAAATATTTGATGGCAGGATTTTTAATTATTTTTGCTATAACAATGCTAATTCAGTTTGTAGTATATTTTTTAAGAAGCTTAGAAATCATAAAAAGAAAATAATTTTATGGAACTTTTTTTTCTTTTTTTACTAATTTTTTTAATGGCTTTTGCACTTGCTTCTGGCTATCCTTTAGCTTTTGCTCTTCCAGGCTCAGCTATTATTTCTATAATGCTTGCAGGCTTTGCTGGTTATATTTTTGAAGGTAATGCTAATGAATATTTTATTAGTGATGGACCATTTCAATGGATAAATGCTGGAATAACAAATTTTAGAGGTGTTTACTGGGAAGTTGAAAGGGATACCCTTATTGCAATACCACTCTTTATTTTTATGGGCATAATGCTTGAAAAATCAAAAATAGCAGAGGACTTATTAATAAGTATGGGGCAATTATTTGGTCCAATGCCAGGAGGCCTTGGAATTTCAGTAATTTTTGTAGGGGCACTTTTAGCTGCAACTACAGGAATTGTTGGAGCAACTGTTGTTGCTATGGGATTAATTTCATTACCAGCAATGATGAAAAATAATTATAATAAATCTCTTGCTTCAGGAATAGTTTGTGCCTCTGGAACTCTGGGTCAAATAATTCCACCATCTATTGTTTTAATAATATTATCTGATCAATTAGCTACCGCATCTGATGCTGCTGATAATTTAAGAATGATGGATTACAAAAACACAACAGGATCAATGAATATGCCTAGTCAATTTAGTGTTGAATCAGTTAGTGCTGGAAATATGTTTTTAGGAGCATTCTTACCTGGGTTAGTCCTAGTTACTTTATATATGATATATGTTTTATTAATTGGTGTTTTTAAAAAAGAATTAGTTCCTCCCGTTAAGTATGATGGTTTTTATAATATTGTTTTTTTTAAAAAAGTATTCTTATCACTAGTTCCTCCATTAGCTCTTATATTCATAGTCCTTGGTTCAATCTTATTAGGTGTCGCAACTGTAAATCAAGCGGGAGCAATTGGAGCTGTAGGGGCTGGAATAATGGGTGGTTATAGACTTTATGATGGAAGAAAGCATAAATTTACTCCTGCAATAATTTCAATTTTATCACTAATTATAATTATTATTTTAGTTAGAAGTTTCAACCTAAATATTAAAACAATAAGTAACAATCAAGATCTCATAGCTATAATTATTGCAGCTGTAGCTGCTATTTTTTTAATCTACGGAATAGCTTGGAGTTTTTATCGTACATTTAAAACAAACAATGTTCTAAAGAATGTAATGATGGAAACTAGCTTAACTACATCAATGGTATTTATAATTTTAATAGGTGCAGCCATGTTAACTGCAGCATTCAGAGGGTTTGGCGGGGAAGAAATTGTTAAAGATTTTTTATCAAGTTTGCCAGGTGGTTTCTGGACTCAATTCATAGTAGTTATGGCAGTAATATTTATTCTTGGATTTTTTTTAGACTTTATAGAAATTGCAATTGTTGTTGTTCCTATAGTTGCGCCTATTCTGTTAGCTGAGACATCTGCTAATGTAACAGCAGTTTGGTTAGGTGTTATGATTGCAGTAAATATGCAAACATCTTTTTTAACACCACCTTTTGGCTTTTCGTTATTTTATTTAAGAGGTGTTGCTCCAAAATCAATTAAGACAACCGAAATTTGGAGAGGAGCAAGTGTTTTTATTATTCTCCAATTAGCAGGACTTGGTGTAGTTGGTTATTTTCCACAATTAGTTAATTACTTACCTTTAAGATCATATTATTCTTCAGAGGTAGCACCTCCACCGTTAAATCCAAAATTACAAGATTGTTTATTAGATTATACTTATGAGAAATATAATAATAATTTTTATCAATCTACTAACTTAATAGATGAAATCAACTCATATAATTTAAACTTTATTCCTAAATCATCATTAAAAAAATTCAATCAATCAATTGCAGGTTTTAAATTATCTAAAAACCTTTTAGAAGAGATTAAAATATCTGAAAAAGAATTTAATCAATTTTCTGTAAAATATAAAATACTCCATAGTGAGGTTAGAAAAATTGATAGAAAAATTATAAGAGAAATTAGCAAAATAGAGAAATTTAAAAAAGAAATTAGATTAGAAATAAATGATCAAGAAATTGAGTTGCTTGAAAATAAAATTAAAAACATAGAAAAAAATATTGAAGAAATTACTTATACTATTCCATCAAGCTGGAAAGATGAAAAACAAAAATTTGATAATATTTTAAAGAAGTTTAATAAATCAAAGATAGATTATAACAGAACTGTTGATAATTCTTATAACGAGACTGTGAATTTTATAAAAATGTTTCAAAATATTGACAAATTAATACTACTAAATGAAGGTTTTGATAAAATAATAAAAAATATTAATTTAGAAAATGATCAAATTGAAAAAATACTCAAAGATTTTGAGAAAGGATTTAATAAATTTAATAATGTTTCCGATATTAAAAAACCAATTAAAAAAGCAAGAAAATTAATTAAGAAAAATTTTGATAAAAAAAATGATGCTATAAAATATATCTTAGATGCCAAAAATATTTTTCTTCTAGAGATTAGCTGGCGTTTAGAAGGAAAAGAAATACTTTTAAATGATTTAATTAAACTTTTAGAAAGTGGTAAGGAAACATTTGCATTAAGAAAACAAGATAAACTTAATAGAGAGCAAGCTCTTTATTTATCTTCATGCAGATCAACACATAGAGATATATCTCTATATTTTTAATCAATTTTCTCAATGTCCATAATTACATGAACATAATCCATAGCATGACCCTGAGGATCTTTTGAAACATCATCAATGTATAAATTATAAAAATGATCAACTATTTCATTAACCTCATTTGCACTTCTATTAATTAATGCATTTTTAAATACAGTTTCAGACCAGCTTCTCATTGTTGGAATCAAGGTTTTTGCATAATCATTTGCAGACATAGTATTTGTATTTTTTAAATAATGAGTTTTATAAGGGCAATCTGTAATCATTGTTTCACAAGATCTTAATACTAAACCTGATTTTGAAATAGTAGATTCTTTATCATCAAAAGGTTTTCTAAATTCTTCAATAGTTCGATAATGTTGAGTAAAAGTGGCGTTAATAAATTCTTGATTTGTAATTATTCCTTGAGCTTCGAGATGTTTCCAATTCATTGCAAAATTATTAAACATTACTTTGCCACCAGTATTGCCTAAGCACCTACCCTGTTCATCTATACCAAAATTAATACAGACAAAACGCCCACCTTTAATTAATTCGCTAGATCTATTTAATAAAATTGTCTCCCAATCTTTATGTGCTTGATCTTTAAACAAATTTATTTCGTTTTGACTTGCTCCAGTCATATGAACATGATTTTCAATCAAACAGGGACGTTCAGATACGTAATGCATGGCAGTTGCTGAAAACCCTAAACATAATGAATTATTTGCCATTAACTGATCATGGAAGCCTGTTCCACAACCATGAACAAAAACATTTGAAAAAAATTTTTGATAGGCAAAATCAGAGTTTCCCTGCATTCCCTGCATGATTTTAAAAAGAGTTGAAAAATCATTAGATGCTAAATCGGTATATAAAATTTCAATTTGCCGTTCATCACCAGTTTCTCTAATTAATTTTATAATATTGCTCCACATTTCTTGACTAGTACCACCATCCGCACTTCCATAATCTGCAAATCTTAAAATTTCTTTTTTTGGAATTGTGTTTAGAGCATTTTCAATTAATTTTTGGGTTTTATCTATTGCGTTTTTAGCCCCTACAGTCTTCGCAGAGTAATACCCTTCTGATTTCATTGCTAGACTTGACTGAGTGTTTAGATAATTTTTTGTCATTAGTAAGAATCTTGTAAATTACTTAATGAGAAATGTTAACTATTAAATTTTAAATTTTTATTAAAACCTTTAGGTATTTTTTTTCCTACCTGAGCCCTTTTTCCTATCCAAAATTTAACATCTTTAAGATTTTTCACTTTACTAGCCTTATGCCAACTTAGACCTTTATCAAGATTAAATAATAAAGTGTCAGTTATATAATTTTTTTCTTTTAGCTTTATTAACTGAACACCAGCTCCTTTATTTAAAGTTGGAAGTGAAGCTATATCAAAAATTAATAATTTTTCACTATTTGAGACTACTGCTAAAAATTTATGATCTAAAAAATGAACATTTAATAACTCATCGTTATTTTTAAGATTAATTATATTTTTACCTTTTTTTTGATTAGTAATCATTTTGTTAGAATATGCGATAAATCCTTTGCCATATTTAGAAATGAGAAGTAATTTATTTTGAGTGTTAGCATTAAAAACACCAACAAGTTTTTCATTGATTCCAACGTCAATTAGCTCAATATAGGATTTAGGTGATGATTTACCTCCAGGAAGTAAATTTGGGTCTAAGGTTAGTACTTTTCCAGAAGATAGAAAAAGAAGTAATTTTTGATTTGAGTCAATATTAATAAAAGTTTTAAGGTCATGATCACTATTCTTAATACTTTCTATATTTTCTGAATAGTCCTTAATTCTCTTAAATAAATTATCTTTAGTAACCAAAACAGTAAAATTTTCTATTTCATTAAATTCATCAATCTTTACATCTAAATCATAATCATTTGAAATAATGATTTTGCTTCTTCTTAATTTATTCGCATCAGTAAGAGAATCTGTAATTTCATTAATTTCATTAACCAGAAACTGATTTAAGTAATCGTTATTATTAATGAGCTTTTTTAAATCTGCATTTACATTTTTTAATTTATTAATCTCAGTATTAATATTTAATTCATCTAACTTTTTCAAGGACCCAAGTCGCATATTGAGAATTGCTTCTGCTTGATTTTCGGAAAGTTTAAAAACTTTCATTAGTTCTTTTTTTGGATTATCTTTTGTTCTGATAATTTTAATTATTTTATCTAAATTAGCAAAAACTATAAAATAGCCCCTTAGTATTTCTAAACGTAAATTATTTTTATTAATATTAAACTTTGATTTTCTTTTAACTGTATGCTTCCGAAAATCAATGAATTGAATTAAAATAGATTTAAGACCTAGCTGTTTTGGCACCCTACCCTTTTCAAGAACATTAAAATTACAAGTATATTTTATTGATAAGTCAGTAAGTTTAAAACATAAATCAACTAATTTATTTTTATCTATATTTATATTTTTTGGCTTAAGCACAATTCTAATATTAAGATCAGATTCATCTCTTACGTCATCTAAAGGTAATTTCTTCAGATTAATAAGATTGGCTAACTGCTCTATAATTTTTATTTTATTAACTTGAAATGGTATTTCGGTAATTACTATTTCAAAAATTCCATTTTTTACTTTTTCCTCATGCCATTTAGAATTGATAACAAAAGCTCCAGAGCCTGTTTTATAAATTTTTTTCTTTTCATCAGGGCTTAAAACAATTTCTGCTCCAGTAGGTAAGTCTGGACCCTCAATGATTTTTAATAAATCATTTTCAGAAATACTTGGTTTTTTAATTAAACTTATAATAGACTTATTTAATTCCAATAAATTGTGGGGAGGAATATTGGTTGCCATACCAACTGCAATACCAGTGGCGCCATTTAAAAGAATATTTGGAAGTTTAGAGGGTAAAACATTTGGTTCTAAGTTTTGCCCATCATAATTATCACTAAATGATATAGATTCTTCTTCAATTCCATCAAAAAATAATTCTGTTATTTTCTCAAGTCTAGCTTCAGTATATCTCATTGCTGCAGGATTATCTCCATCAATATTGCCAAAATTACCCTGGCCTTCAATGAGAGTTACTCTGGAAGAAAAATCTTGAGCCATTCTAACTAAACTTAAATAAATTGCTTGATCTCCATGAGGGTGAAATTTACCCATTACATCGCCTACAATTCTAGCTGATTTTTTAAAAGGCGTATTATTATAGAGCTTTAGAAGATACATAGAATAAATAATTCTTCTATGCACAGGTTTTAAGCCGTCTCTTAAATCAGGGAGTGAACGAGAAATTATCGTAGATACAGCATAAGATAAATATCTGCTTTTGAGAACTTCATTAATGTTATTTTTAATAATATTAGTCATTTTATTTACGTAAAAAATTTAAAATTATTTTTTTAAAATTTAAATAATTTATTGGTATAGCAAGATTCATATTATTTAAATGATTGGTTTGTAAAATAGCCTCAAATATCTTAAAAAAAGAAGTCACATTTTCAAAATCAATCTTTTCTTTTTTTTTAAGTAAAGAATGTGGAAATTTAACGGATTTTAAACTTACAGCTTCTTCAAACTGAAGAGTTTCTAGATTGAAAAATTGATTAGGTAAATTTTTATTAAATTCTATTTCATAACCGATTAATTTTAATAATTTTAAAAGATATAAAAAAAAATCAATTATCCATTTTTCATTCTGAGCGATAATTTGAATTATTTCTTTAGATGCTGAATATAGTCCATTTACTTTTTGCCCTTCTATAATTGATAAATTAAGCAAAGAAACAATTGCTAAAAGGCAATGTAGTTTATATTTATCATTAAAAATATCATTGTAGTATGGTTTTGCTAATTCAGCATTAATGGTATTTGGAAAATTATTATTTTTTTTTTTAATATTTAAACTTAAAAAATAGCCAATTTGATAAATGTTTTTTTTCTTTTTAGATGCACCTCCAAAACATAAGCCAGTTACAATTTCGTCGTTTTCAGTCAGAAATTTTAAAAATAAATTATTTTCAGAAGATATTTTATTAAATAATAATATACCCAGTGCTTTTTTTTCTATCATGAATTAATTATTTCAAGATATAAATGGACTTTAGCCTTAAGAATTGTACTCATTTTTTTTTGAGAGTCTTCTCTGATAGCCTTTATCATTTCTCCTTTTTTTCCAAGTATGATTTTTTTATACCTTTTTTCATTAATAATTATTTTTTGCTTTATCTTAATATCATTATTTTTTAAAACCTTATAAGTAGAAGTATTTATGATTAAATTATATGGTATCTCTTTATGAAGATAAGTTAAAAGAGTTTCTCTTAAAAGTTCATTAAGTATAAATTTATCATCTTTATTGGTAATTTCATCTTCATGATAAATCCAACTTGAGACATAGGCAAAATTTAATAAATAATCTAATAAATCAAGGACTCCAATACTATTTTTTGCAGAAATATTAAAAAAAGACTCAATTTGATATTTATCATTAATTTTTTTAATAATTGGTAGTAGATTTTTTGATTCTATTAAATCAATTTTATTAAAAACTAGTATAACTTTCTTTTTAACTTCTTTTATTTTTTCTAATTGATCAAATAAAAAACTTAAATTAATCGTCTTTGAATCAACTAAATATAATACAATATCTGAATCTTCTATTCCGCTCCATAAATTTATTTTTAAATTCTTAGATTGAATATTTAATGATTTTAAAAAATTAGAACCGGGCGTGTCATAAAAAAGTATTTGAGTTTTATCAATATTTTTTATACCTATAATAAGGTCTTGAGTTGTATTAATTTTTTTGTTTTGAATTGAAATTTTTTCGCCAATAATATTATTTATTAATGTTGATTTACCTGCATTAGTCTTTCCAACAATAGCAGTTTTTAAAATTTTATTTTGCATCTAATAACTGTAATGCAATTTTTGCTGCATTCTTTTCTGCCTCTCTTATAGAACCTCCATTAGCTTTTATTTTTTTTAAATTTAATACCTTTAATGAAACAGTGAACAGAGGGGAATGAGATGGTCCTTCTTTTTTGATTAATTCATAATCAGGTAATTTCTTAAACTTTTGCTGAGATATCTCTTGAAGTTTTGTTTTTGAATCTTGAATATTTTGATCCTTAATGTCAAAATAAGGTCCCCATATTTTTTTAATAAATTTTTTAGCATTTAAAAAACCTCCATCCAGGTATATTGCACCTATCAAAGATTCTATGGAGTCAGCTAAAATAGATATATTCATTTTTTCATTTTTTTTGAATGTGTACTTTAAGATATTATTCATTTTAAGATCTACAGATATTTTATGTAAAAAATTTTTTTGAACTAAATAGGAAAGTCTTTTTGAAAGATCTCCTTCATTATTATTTGAAAATTTCTTATATATTATTGCAGATATTGCTAAACCCAAAACCCTATCTCCTAAAAATTCTAGTCTTTCAAAATTACTAAAAGTAGACACTTTATTTATTTTATTATCTTTAATAAAGCTTGGATGAATTAATGACTCAATTAATAAATTTTTATTTTTAAAAATATAACCTATATGTTTTTCAAATTTATCAATATTTTTATTAGAAATCATATTATTTTTTTGAAAATCCTATTCCCTCTTATTGATTTAGGCCATTTCCAAATTTCTAAAAATCTTGAATTTTCTAAAGAAAAAAATATGAATCTAGCTTTACCAACCAAATTTTCTATAGGTATAAACCCTACTGTCTTAAATCTACTATCTTGTGAGTTGTCTCTATTATCACCCATTACAAAAAAATGTCCTTCTGGAACTAAAAATAATTTAGTATTATCTGCTATTCCATCATCCATAATATCTAAAACTTCAAAAGTTAAATCATCGTGGTATTCTAGATATTTCCTTATTCTTTTTATAAATGCATTTTTATCATTATCAATAAAGTCATTTAGTTTTTTTCTTAAAATTTTATTTTCATTTAAATAAATTTCTCCATTCGTAACTCTAATTTTATCTCCCGGTAACCCAATTACTCTTTTTATATAGTCAGTCCTATTATCTTCCGGAGTTTTAAAAACCACGATATCACCTCTATTAGGTATATTAGAAAATATTTTTTTTGGAATTAATGGAATAGAAAATGGAAGTGAATGCTTAGAATAACCATATGACCATTTTGTAACAAATATAAAGTCTCCGACTAACAAATTAGGTTTCATTGATCCTGAAGGAATATTGAAAGGTTCAGCCACAAAAGAGCGAATTAATAACGCTATAAATACTGCTAAGCCAATTGATTTTAAATTGCTAAAAAAACTATTCTCTTTACTTTTCATATATAATTACATTTGCAATTGCATAGTTTTTTTCATCACTTAATGAAACTTCAATTGAGCACTGATCTGTCTTAGAAAATAAATTTAAAAACTTTAAAGCTTTATTATGGAGCTTTATAATAGGCTTTCCATAACTATCATTTTGAATTTCAATATCTTTCCAAAACACACCTCTAGCTAATCCTGTACCTAATGCTTTAGCGCACGCTTCTTTGGCTGCATATCTTTTTGCATATGATTCTACTGATTTAAATCTTAACTCAGATTTGGTAATTTCACTAGAGTGAAAACATTTATTTTTAAATCTAAAATTATATTTCTTAATTGTTTTTTCTATTCTTCTTATATCAATTATATCAATACCAGTCCTTATAATCATATTTAACCCTTTATTCTTTCTAGAGAAGAAACTTCTGAAACTAGTCTCAAAGCTGCAATTATATTTTTTAAATGACTAGCATCCCTTACTTCAATGTCTATTACAATTTCGAAAAAATCAGTTTTTCTAATAGAAAAATTTATATTTGAAATATTGCCATTATTTTTTGCTATTATAGTAGTTATTTTACCAAGACTGCCAGGTTCATTTTTCAAGACAACTGAAATCCTTGCATTTGATATTGTTTTGTTTTGAGCTGAATTATCCCATGATATATTAAGCCATCTTTCAGGATTGTCTGCATATGAAGATAAGGTCTCACAGTCAATAGTATGTGCTGCAACACCAATACCTGCCGTAACAATCCCAACTATAGTATCGCCCCTAATAGGTGAGCAACATCCTGCTAAATGATATGACATCCCAGCAGTTAGTCCCTTAAGCCTAATAGAATTATCAGATTCAATTTCAAATTTTGTTGAACTTTTATAATTGAATTCAGGATAAACTCTTTTTAAAACTGATAATGCTGTAATTCGTCCAGATCCTATTATCTCATACAAGTCGTCTATATGATTAACAATAAATTCTTTTTTAATTTTTTTTATAGTAGAATCATTTAACTCGTAATTTTCTTTATTAAAAAAAGAATTTAGAATTTCCTTACCAAATAAGATATATTCATCTCTTTTTTTTGATCTAAAAAACCTTCTTATTTGTAATTTTACTTTTGATGTGACAGCAAATCTCTCCCATAATGGAGATGGTTGTGATTCTTCAGAAGTAATAATTTCTATTTGGTCACCATTTTTTAAAATAGTTTTTAATGGTTGTAATTTTTCATTAATTTTAGCTCCTACACATTTATCTCCTACCTGTGTATGGATAGCATAGGCAAAATCTACAGGGGTTGCGTTTGTGGGCAATTCAATTAAGTCACCTTTTGGGGTAAAAACATAAATTTCATCATTAAAAACATTAATTTTAGAATTTTCAATTAATTCATCTTGGCTAACTGACGAATTCATTAAGTCAATTAAATCATGCATCCATCTATATTCCTTAGTATCCTTCTCTTTGATACTTTTTGGATCTTTATATTTCCAATGTGCAGCAACGCCAAAATCAGCAATCTGATTCATTACATTTGAACGAAATTGGATTTCGATTTTTTTATTTTTTGGCCCCATTACAGTAGTATGCAATGCTCTATATCCATTAGATTTTGGTGAAGAAATAAAATCTTTAAACCTTCCAGGAATATATTGAAATTTTCTATGAATTATCCCTAAACATTTATAACATTCACGAGTTGAATTAGTGATAATTCTAAAAGCCATAATATCTGATAATTGCTCAAATGAAATATTTTTATTTTTTATCTTATTCCAAACTGAGTAAGCTGATTTTATACGCCCATCAATCTTACAATCAATATCTTCACTTAATAAATTCTTTTTAAGCTCATATCTAATTTCATCAACTATATTTTCATCTTTAGAATTAAGATAGTTAAGTCTATCAATAATTGATTTTCGAGCTTCTGGATTAATAGATTGGAAAGACAAATCTTCAAGTTCATCTTGCCACTCTTTCATGCCTAATCTTTGAGCTAGAGGTGCAAATATATCAAGGGTTTCCATAGAGATATTAATTTTCTTTTTTTCATTTTGGATAAATCTAATAGTTCTCATGTTGTGTAATCTGTCAGCTAATTTAATTAGTATAACTCTTAAGTCTTTAGATGAAGCTAAAATTAATTTTCTATAATTTTCTCCAAACTTTTGTTTGTTTATTTTTAAAGAAAATTTACTTATCTTTGTCAATCCTTGAACAAGTTCAGAGATCTGGTCTCCAAAAGTATTAGTTATTTGATTAATTGAAATTTCAGTATCTTCAATAGTATCATGCAGCAAGCCTGCTGCAATGCCTGAAGCATCTAAACTAATTGACGTTAATATTTTTGCAACTTCTATTGGGTGAACTATAAATGGGTCCCCTGACTTTCTTAGCTGATTTTTATGCGCCTGTTCACTAAAATTAATAGCTTTATTTATTATTTTTTTATCTTTATCTGTGAGATATGATGTTAAAACTTCTAACTCTCTAATTCTTTCTTTTATCATTAAGAGGTTTTCTTTAGACAATTTAAAGTAGCTAATATTTAGTTCGTTTCCTCTTGAGTGTTTTGACTTAAATTATCTACTTGGTTATCATTGTTATTTTCTACTATATTAACATCCTCAGTTAGAGATGAGTTATTTTCTTTTTGGAATAAATTTTCAGAATCATTGATTTCTTGAATAATATTTTCATCAATAATTTCATCTTCAACATTAATCTCTTCATCATTTGAATATTCTAAAGAAAATTCTTCTTCACTTTGCATTGATTCTGCCTGATATTCTTCAACTAATTTTTCTTTTAAATTATCTACTGGTATTGTTTCATCAGCAATTTCTCTTAAAGCAATTACTGTGTTTTTATCATTATCTTTTTCAACTGTAGGAGCTTCACCAGAATGAATTTTTCTAGCTCTATTTGCAGCTACAAGAACTAGCTCAAATCTACTTTCAAATTTATCAATACAATCTTCTACTGTAATTCTTGCCATATGTTTTGGCTTATAGATATCGGTTAGACAAAAGTAAACAAAATTAGTTATTTTTTAACAATCTTTGTTTATTTCTGTTCCAATCCTTTGATTTTTGATCTTCTCTTTTGTCGTATTTTTTCTTGCCTTTACCAAGACCTATACTTAACTTCACAAATCCTTTAGTGCTAAAAAACATAGTTATTGGAACTACAGAAAAACCATCTCTTCTTATAGATCCTAGGATTTTATTTAATTCTTTTCTGTTAACTAATAATTTTCTTGATCTTGTAGGATCATTATCTTTATCACTTGATGAAGCATATTTCTTAATAAAACAATTTTTAAGCCATAATTCTGCATCTTTTTCCTCAATATAAGACTCCTTAATTGATGGAGAAATATTTCTTAATGATTTTACCTCTGACCCAGTAAGAACTATTCCGGCATCTAATTTAAGGGAAATATTATAATCATAGGTTGCTTTTTTATTTGCGGCTATTATTTTCACATCAAATTAATGAAAGATCTTTCAGGCAATTAAATACTTCATTTTTAGTTTTTTCAGTTATTTCTACAAGGGGTAGCCTTGTTTCACTATTGCATAGTCCTATTAAAGATGCTGCATATTTCACAGGACCAGGACTAGACTCAACAAATAATGAGTTATGAAGTTTAGCTAACTTTAAATTAGATTCTTGAGCTTTTTGAATATCCTTTTCTCTCCAAGCTTTTTGTAATTCTGAGCATAATTTTGGAGCGATATTTGCTGTAACTGAAATACAACCATGACCACCTTGTGCAAGAAAAGCTAGCGCGGTTCCATCTTCTCCAGATAAAAAACAAAAATCACTTTTCATGTTTGCTATAGTAAGAAGAGGTCTAAATAAATCATTTGTTGCATCTTTAACGCCTACAATATTATCGATTTTAGAGAGTTTAATCATAGTCTCAATAGACATGTCAACCACCGATCTGCCAGGAATATTATATATTATAATAGGTATCTTTACTGATTTAGCTATTTTTTCAAAGTGAGCAAATAAACCTTGCTGAGTTGGTTTATTGTAATACGGCGTAACGACTAAAGCTGCATCTGCTCCATTACTTTCTGCATGCTTTGTGAAGTCAATTGCTTCAGCAGTATTATTAGATCCTGTTCCTGCAATAATAGGAATTCTTTTATCTGAAATCCGTATTGTTTCTTCGATTATTTTTTTATGCTCTTCATGTGATAGTGTTGGGGACTCTCCTGTTGTGCCGCATGGAACGAGACCGTTAGATCCATTTTGAATTAAATGATTTAAAATTACACTCAAGGATTCATAATCAACTTCGTGATTTTTAAATGGCGTTATAACAGCAGGTATACTTCCAAAAAACATATTAATTATTGGCGGAGAGAGTGGGATTCGAACCCACGGAAGGAATTACTTCCTTCGGCAATTTAGCAAACTGCTGGTTTAAGCCGCTCACCCATCTCTCCTTTTGATTATCCATATTATCTATATATTATTTATAATCCTTTATGTCTATTCATAAGATTATTAATAAAACATTTGTTTCATTGTCTTACTAAATATAGAAAGACAAAAATATGGAAAAATTAATAAATAAATTTTGGAATGGAAAAATTCCCTTATGGAAATCGTATTGGTTAGTTGGAGAGCTATCTAATGCCTTATTTATTTTAGCAATATTTAATTTTGAGATTTATTTTTTTAAAAATAATCAATTTTCAAACTCTTTACCTTTTTTAGATTTTAGTAACTTTAGCATTCTTTCAAAACTATTTTTAATAATTTGGACAGTTTTTATCACAGTAGGAATATGGAGATCAGCGGAAAGGTATAAAGGCAGTTTGATTTGGATTATTTGCACTTTGCTTTTCTTATCTTATAGAATTTTTACCTTAAGATTAATTTTTTTTGGATAGCTTTTTCTTTATTATTTCATTTAATATTTGAGGATTGGCTTTTCCTTTACTTTTTTTCATAGACTGACCAACAAAAAAACCTAGTAATTTATCTTTTCCTGATAAATATTGCTCTACCATTTTTTTATTTTCTTCAATAACTTCATCAACAAAAGCCTCTATTTCATCAGTATTTGTAACTTGTTTTAATCCTTTTTTATCAATAATTATTTGAGGATCACTTGTGGTATTAAACATTTCAATCAAAACTTCTTTTGCAATTTTACCAGATATTATATCTTCGTTTATTAATTTAACTAACTTGCCTAGGTCTTTTGGTTTTATTGGAGAATTTATAATTTCAAGATTGTTTTCGTTAAGTATGGAAAATAACTCTGATGTTATCCAGTTAACAACAATTTTTGAAGATGCTTTTAATGAAAAGTCAGACTTAATTACACTATCAAAATAATCTGATATTGCTTTATCTGAAGTTAAAACTGATGCATCATAATTAGACAAATTATACTCATCTACATATCTTTTTTTTCTTTCGTCAGGTAGCTCAGGTATTAGTTTTTTTATATTATCAATTTCTTCCTGATCTATTTCTAAAGGCAATAAATCTGGGTCTGGAAAATATCTGTAATCATGGGCCTCTTCTTTGCTTCTCATTGGTTTCGTTTTTCCTGTTGAAGTGTTAAATAATAGTGTGTTTTGTTCAATAGAACCACCTTCTTCTAAAACCTCTATTTGTCTTTTTACTTCATAATTAATTGCCTGTTTAATAAATTTGATTGAATTTAAATTTTTAATCTCACATCTAGTTCCATATTCATCACCAGGTTTTCTTACAGAAATATTTACGTCTGCTCTTAGAGATCCTTCTTGCATATTTCCATCACATGTATCAAGATACATTAGAATTGACCTAATTTTAGAAATATACAAGCCTGCTTCGTCAGCATTTCTTAAATCTGGCTCACTTACAATCTCCATTAAAGCTACTCCAGATCGATTTAGATCCACATAAGTTTTAGTTGGATTTTGATCGTGAAGACTTTTTCCAGCATCTTGCTCTAAATGCAATCTAACAATTCTTATTTCTTTTGAGCTACCATCCTTAAAATCAATAGTAACTTTACCCTCGCCAATGATAGGGTATTTATATTGACTTATTTGATAGCCTTGGGGCAAATCTGCATAGAAATAATTTTTACGATCAAAAATAGAATATTTATTGATTTTAGCATTTAAACCAACTCCTGTCTTAACTGCTTGCTCAATGCAGTATTTATTTATAACTGGGAGCATACCTGGCATAGCAGCATCCACAAGGGATACTTGGCTATTTGGGTTAGATCCAAAAGTAGTTGATGAACTGCTAAATAATTTTGAATTAGATTTTACTTGTGCATGTATCTCAAGACCAATCACAGTCTCCCAATCATGATGTTTGCCTTTGATTAAATTACTCATAATCTTTCTCTAAAGCAAAAGCAGCATTAAATATTTCCTGTTCATTAAAATGCTTACTTAGAAGCTGAATACCGAGTGGCAATCCATTTTTATCTTTACCATATGGAATGGAAATTCCAGGAATTCCTGCAAGAGAAGCAGGTACAGTAAAAACATCATTTAAATACATTTTAATAGGATCATCTTGCTTTTCATTTAATGGAAATGCTGCACTAGGTGCTGTTGGTGTCAAAATTAAATCACACTCTTTAAAAGCTTTGACAAAGTCATCTGCAATTAACTTTCTTACTTTTTGAGCCTTTAAGTAGTAGGCATCATAATAACCTGCAGACAAAACATATGTGCCAATTAAAATTCTTCTCTTAACCTCTTTGCCAAACCCTTCACTTCTAGTTAACTCATACATATCATCTAAACTTTTAGCGTTTTCAGCTCTATGGCCATATTTAACTCCATCATATCTTGCTAAATTTGAAGATGCTTCAGCAGGGGCTATTATATAATAAGTAGGTAATGCGTATTTTGTATGTGGAAGAGATATATGTTCAATTATCGCTCCTTTTTGCTCCAATGATTTAATTGCCTGCTCCCAAACTTCATTAATTTCATCAGATATTCCATCAATTGTATATTCTTTAGGTATGCCAATTTTTTTTCCTTTTAAATCAATATTTAAATTTTCTGAAAAATTTGGAATTTTAACATTAGAGCTGGTACTATCTCTTAAATCATGACCAGCCATTTCTTTAAGTAAAATTGATGCGTCTGTAACATTTTTTGAAAATATCCCAGCTTGATCTAAGCTTGAGGCAAAAGCAGCAATACCCCATCTAGAACAGATTCCATATGTAGGTTTTATACCCACTACACCACAAAAACTTGCTGGCTGTCTTATCGAACCTCCAGTATCAGTTCCTGTAGCACCCAAACACAAATCTGCTGCTACAGCAGCTGCAGACCCACCAGATGACCCTCCAGGTGCCAATGGAGATCCTTCATTTGAAAGAGGGTTTATGGTGTCACCAAAATAACTAGTGTTAGTTGCTGATCCCATTGCAAATTCATCTAAATTTGTTTTACCAACAAACATAGATCCTTGATTAATTAATTTTTGCGTTACAAAAGATTCATAAGTTGGATTAAAATTCTCAAGAATTTTTGATCCAGCAGTAGTTGGCATATTTTTTGTACAGAATAGGTCTTTAACTGCAATTGGAATTCCTTTTAAAGAATTATCATTAGATATTTTTTCTATCAGTTTAACCTGATCATAAATTTTATCTTCATTAAAATAAATAAAAATATTTAAATCTTTTTTTTCTTTTATTTTTTTTATGTATGTTTGAGCAATTTCTTTTACAGAAATTTTATTATCATCTAATAATAATTTTAACTGAGAAATTGATTGGAATTCCATTACTCGACTACCTTAGGTACAGCAAAATATCCCTCAAGCTTATCAGGGCTATTTTGTAAAATTTCATCTGATGAATTTATATCCTGATTTTCATCTCTTCTTTTAGTAAGTGCTGATGATGAAATATTAGTTAATGGCTCAACATTGTCTGTATTAACTTCATTTAATTGCTCAACCCAATCTAAAATTGAGTTTATATCTTTTAGAAATTCATCAGCCTCCTTCTCAGACAACCTAATTCTTGCAAGTTTAGCTATTTTATTTATTGTGTTTGTATTTAACTTCAATTTATATGTCTCCAATGAATGAATCTAAAAATTTAATTGATGGCCTTCATACATCACAAATTCTTGTAGGTCTAGATGTAGGTTTTAAAACAATTGGAATAGCAGTTTCTGATCGATCTTTAATTGTTGCAACACCTATAAATACTGTTTTGAGGAAAGGCACAAAAAAGGATTTAGTAAAAATTACGGATTATTTAACTGAATATGAGATTGGTGGATTTATAATAGGATTACCTTTAAGTCTAAATGCAAGTGAAAATGAACAAACTAAAAAGATAAGAGTTTTTGCCAATGAATTAGAAACCTATTTTTCATTACCCATTGAATATTGGGATGAGAGATATTCAACAGATATAATATTTAAAGAAATGAGAAAGTCAGATTTAAGTAAGACTAAAATAAAAAAGAAATTAGATCAACAATCTGCAGCCTATATATTACAAGGATATTTAGATAAGTATAGAAATCCCTATTAAATTCATTTACACATATGAGCACAATATTAACACATATGAGTTTTAAATTTCTTAAATCCAATCAGATAAAATTATACAAAAGAGAAAATTCTAAATATTGGCAGATGAAAATTAAATTACCAAAACAGCAAGCTGTTAGATCATCTACAGGATTTAAAACTTTAAAAGATGCAGAACAAATTGCAATTAAAAATTATTCATTTTTAAAAAAAAAAAACAATATAGTAATAAGAAGAAATCCTAATAATATATATAAAAAAATTCACCTTGTAGAATCTGCTGATCTTAATAAAAAAGACATAGAATTTATATTAGACGAAGCAAAAAAATTTATATCTTTTAACAAGAAAAAAATTAAAAAAAATAATTTACTTGAGGGGAGGACTGTTTTAAATTTATTTTTTGAAGACTCTACTAGAACTCGTACAAGTTTTGAAGTAGCGGCAAAAAGATTAAGTGCAGATTTAATAAATGTAGCAGTCAAAGATAGCTCAATTAATAAAGGTGAGACCTTACTAGACACAATGACTACAATTAATTCTATGAACCCAGATGTTCTAGTAATTAGACATCCAGAAGAAGGTATCAGTAAAAGAATTTCAGAGAGTGTGGATGCTTGTGTTATTAATGCGGGCGATGGTAGTCATGAACATCCTACTCAGGCATTATTGGATGCTTTAACAATTAAAAATAAATTTAAAAAATTTACAAAATTACAAATTGCAATATGTGGTGATATTCTTCACAGTCGTGTTGCTAGATCAAATATAATTATTTTATCTAAGCTAGGTGCCAAAATAAATGTTATTGCTCCAAAGGAGTGGTTACCAAAAAATATAAATACCCTTCCTGTTACACTTTATACGGATATGAAAAAAGGTCTTAATAATTGCGATGTAGTTATGATGCTTAGAATTCAAAAAGAGAGAATAAATAAAAAAATAATGCCAAATCAAAAAAAATATTTTACAAAATATGGATTAGATTACAAAAAATTAGAATATGCAAATAAAAATGCTTTTGTCATGCATCCAGGGCCAATGAATAGAGGGGTTGAGATAGATTCTAAATTAGCTGATGATGTAACAAGAAGTTTAATTCAAGAACAGGTAGCAATGGGAGTTGCTATTAGAATGGCTTGTTTGGAAATATTAATTAAAAATAAAGATGATACCCTTAAGTTCTAATTTATTATTTATAATCTTGTTTTACTTTTTAGGGTCAATACCCTTTGCTTTAATCATTCCTAAAATTTTTGGTTATGGAGATATAAGAAATACTGGATCTGGAAACGTAGGCGCTACTAATGTTCTTCGAATGGGAAACAAGTATATGGCCTTTTCAGTACTGTTAGCTGATATATTAAAAGGTCTTTTACCATTTATTATCTTAAGAGTTTATCTTGATGAAATAGATACTTTATCTAGGGTTTTTCTTTGCCACTTTGCCATTTTAGGGCACATATTTCCCATTTGGTTAAAATTCAAAGGTGGAAAAGGAGTTGCAACTTACATAGGTTTTTTATTAGGATTAAGTCTATATCTTGGAATAGCATTTCTATTCCTATGGTTAATAATAGCTTATATATCTAAATATTCCTCTTTAAGCTCATTACTCTCATCATTAATAGCACCAATCTATTTTATATTTATGAGTCCTCAAAAATTTACTGGCTTTTTTTTATTATATATTTTTATAATTATTGCACTTAAACACCATGAAAATATTAAAAAATTATTAAATAAATCAGAAAATAAAATAAAATTTAGCAAGTAGAATTCTACTTTTTTTAAAAAATTCTTGACGAAGTAAATTTAAACTGAAATTTGGACTAAAAATTTATGAATGTTTTAATTGTTGAATCTCCATCAAAAGCTAAATCTATAAATAAATATTTAGGTTCTGGCTTCAAGGTTTTAGCTAGCGTTGGCCATGTAAGAGACCTTTCACCCAAAAATGATGCTATAGACACCGAGAATGATTTTCAAATGAATTGGGAAACAAGTGATAGAGGTAAAAAAATAATAAAAGAAATAATTGCCGCTGCAAAAATATCAGAGAACTTATATTTAGCAACTGACCCAGATCGTGAAGGTGAAGCTATAGCTTGGCATGTAGAAAAATTATTAAGAGAGAATTCCTCTTTATCAAAGTTAAATATTCACCGTGTTACATTTAATGAAATTACAAAAAATGCAGTTTTAGATAGTCTTAAAGAACCAAGAAAGGTAGATAAAGACCTTGTCAATGCTTACTTAGCAAGACGTGCATTAGATTTTCTTGTTGGCTTTAACCTCTCACCAGTTTTGTGGAGAAAGTTACCCGGCTCAAAATCAGCTGGAAGAGTTCAATCTGTTGCTTTAAGAATAATTAGCGAGAGAGAACTAGAAATTGAAAAATTTAATCCACAAGAGTACTGGTCAATTCAAGGTAATTTTATAAACAAAGAAAATAAAATTATAAATTCACGCCTGATTCTATTTGACGGAATTAAAATAGATAAACTTGATATTAAGAGTGAAAAAGAAGCTACAGAAATTTATGGAACATTAAGCAACTCTGAATTTAAAGTTGGAAATATAACTAAAAAAGAAGCAAAAAGAAATCCCTACCCTGCTTTTACAACCTCAACCATGCAGATTGAGTCTAGTAGAAAGTTGGGCTTAAGCGCTAGTCAAACTATGCGCACTGCTCAAAAATTATATGAAGGAGCTGAAATTAATGGTGAAACAACAGGCCTAATTACTTACATGAGAACAGATAGTGTCGTCATGGCAAAAAACGCAATTAATCAAGTTCGAAATTTTGTATCAAAAACATACGGCAAAGAATATTTACCTGGAACTCCTAGAGTTTATAAATCTAAAGCAAAAAATGCACAAGAAGCTCATGAATGTATAAGGCCAACAAATATTGATTTAACACCAAAAGAGATAAAACAATTTATTACAGGCGAAGAATACAAGTTATATGAAATAATTTGGCATCGAGCAGTGTCATCACAAATGGCAAGTGCCGTCCTAGATCAAGTGGCGGTTGATATAATCAGTGAAGATAATAAAAATACTTTACGAACTAATGGATCAACAATTAAATTTCCTGGCATGTACAAAGTTTATCAAGAAGCAAAAGATGATGATAAGGAAGAGGAAAAAGAAACTATTCTACCTGAAATGTATGAAGGTGAAAAATTAACCCTTAAAGAAATAAATAAAAAGCAGCATTTTACTATGCCTCCTCCTCGCTTTACTGAGGCAAGTTTAGTTAAAAAATTAGAAGAACTTGGAATTGGAAGACCTTCAACCTACGCATCTATTATTAAGGTTTTGCAAGACCGTGATTATGTTATTTTAGATAAAAAAAGATTTAATCCTCATGATCGAGGTCGCATAGTTTCTATATTTCTCGAAAAATACTTTAAACAATATGTTGAATATGACTTCACTGCGGATTTAGAAAATCAATTGGATGAAATATCTGATGGAAAACTTAATTGGAAAGAGGTTTTACAAAATTTTTGGAATACGTTTAAGCAACTTTGTGATGATACAGTTAGTAAGTCTAATAGAGAGGTTATTGATGTTTTAGATGAGGCATTAGGTGCTCATTTTTTTCCACCTGAAGGAAAAGATGAAAGCAGATCATGTCCAACATGCAATAATGGGAGATTAGGTGTTAAGGTAGGAAAATTTGGGGGTTTTATAGGGTGTTCTAACTACCCTGAATGCAAATACACCGTTCAATTTAATCAATTAAATGACAAAGATGGAACCTCATTAAGTGGCCCAAAAGAAATTGGTATTTATCCTGAGACAAGTGAAATGATAACACTACGAAAAGGACCTTATGGTTTTTATATGCAGGTTGGAGAAGGAACTTCTGAAAAAAAACCAAAAAGGGTTTCTATTCCAAAAAATTTCGAACCCGATGAAATAGGTCTTAACACTGCAATTCAATTATTAGGTTTGCCAAGAAAATTAGGATTTAATCCAGAAAATAATAAAACAGTGAGTGCTGGTATTGGTATGTATGGCCCATATATTTTGCACGATAAAAAATATAAGGCTTTAGAAAAAACGGATAATATACTTGATATAGAGTTAGAAAGAGCCCTTGAATTAATAGCAAAACCAACACAACGAGGTAATGCGACGCTTAAAACTTTTGGTGAGCACCCAGAAGAAAAAAAGAATATTACTGGACATGATGGTAAATTTGGACTTTATGTTAAATGCGGTAAGATTAATGCATCGTTACTTGGTGACTTAACTATAGATACACTAACCGTAGAGGACGCAATAAAATTAATCGATGAAAGAAAGCAAAAAATGGGATTAAAAAAAGGATTAAAGAAAGAAAGAAAAGGAAAAAAGTAGTTTCAGATTGATTTAAGATTAAATATATTTAAATATAAGATATGCCAAAAAATATATCTTTAACAGAGATCAAAAAATATAAAAATAAATTTCTCAAGAATAATAAAAATACTGCTTTACGTAATGCTTTAATTAAGAATGATCTAAATACTGTTGCTCTAAATTGGGAAAATTTTAGTCAAATCAATCATCATTTCTCAGATTTGATAAAAAAAGAATTGCCAGTTACTAATCAAAAAGCCTCAGGTCGATGCTGGGGATTTGCTGGCTTAAACTTAATGCGTTTAAATGTTGTTGATAAACTTAATTTATCAAATTTTGAGTTTTCTCAAAACTATTTTATGTTTTGGGATAAATTTGAAAAAGCCAATTATTTTTTAGAAAATATAATTAAGACAATTGATCACTCATATGACAGTAGATTAATTATGCATTTAGTTAAAGCACCAGTGCAGGACGGAGGTCAATGGGATATGTTCGTCAACTTAATAGAAAAATATGGAGCAGTTCCAAAAGATGTTATGCCAGAAACAAATCATAGTAGTAAATCTATGGCAATGAACTATATTCTTACACATAAATTAAGAGAATTTGCATCTATACTAAGAAAAAAACCTGCAAAAAATTCTACTGCTTTGAAAAAAGAAATGATGGAAATTATCTATAATTTACTTTCAATGTTTTTAGGGCAACCTCCTGATTTAGTCAATTGGTCTACTCGTAATACAGAAAATAAATATATTTCTATATCTAATGTTACTCCAAAAAATTTTTATAAAAAATATGCGGATATAAATATTAAAAACAAAGTATGTTTAATACATGCACCTATGAGTAATAAGAAATTTAACACAGTATATACAGTTGAATATTTAGGAAATGTAATTGAAGGGCAAATAATTAAATACCTCAATGTTAATATTAAAGATTTAAAAAAATCAGCAATGCAATCGATAAAAAATAATGAAGCCGTTTGGTTTGGCTGTGATGTAGGGAAAAGGTTTAGCCGTGATATGGGTGTTCTAGATATGGGTATATTTGACTATGAAAACGTTTTTCAAACATCTTTTAAGATGAACAAAAAAACACGATTAGAATATGGTGACAGTGAAATGACTCATGCCATGCTTCTTACTGGCGTAGATATTAAAAAAAGAAATTCTATTAAATGGAAAATAGAAAATAGTTGGGGGCCAAAAAGTGGAAACCAGGGATATATGATGATGACAGACAAATGGTTTGACGAATATACTTACGAAGTAGTTATTGATAAAAAATATCTTAATAAAAAATTATTAAGATATCTAGATTCTAAACCTATTTCTCTTGCACCTTGGGATCCAATGGGGGCATTAGCTCGTTAAATATTGCTAAAAGAAAACGCTAGTAAACTCTGGAGATTAATTCAAGAAACTGGGGATGAATTACTTGGTAAACTTCCGGATCACCCCAATCATCCTAAAGGAAGAAACCCATATGCTCATGTTGCTTTAGAGGTAAAAAATCATTTCAAAATGACTTATAAAGATATTCCGGATGAAAAATTTGATGAGGTTGTTGCATACCTTGAGTTGTTAAAAAAAAATCCCAGCTAATTATTTATTCAAATTCTTTATATTGTATAGATAGTGAATTAACACAATAACGCTGACCAGTTGGCTCAGGCCCATCGTCAAAGACATGACCTAAATGAGCATCACAATTAGCGCACATAATCTCAGTTCTGGTCATACCATGAGAAGTATCTTGTTCTGTTTTAATAGCTTCATTCGAAATACCTTTGAAAAAACTAGGCCATCCACATTCTGATTCATACTTAGAAGTTCTTTCAAAAAGTTCGGAACCACAACATCTACATTTAAAAACTCCTTCTTTAGAAATATCAAAAGCTTTCCCCGAAAAAGCAGGCTCTGTTCCTTTCTGTCGAGTAACATAGTATTCATCTTCAGAAAGTATAGTTTTCCATTCTTTTTCAGTTTTAGTTATTTTACTCATATTGATTTGTTATTCAGGTTAGATAATATAATTCCAAATATAATAAATGCAGTACCTAGTAAATGAAAGAAAGAAAAATTCTCACCTAAAAAAAATATTGCCCAAATTGAACTGAAAACAGGGATTAAATGCAAAAAAAGACTAGCTTTATTTGCGCCAAGAATAGACACTCCTTTATTCCAAGCAAAAAAAGAAGTTATACTTGCAAAAATTGCAACATAACTAATCATTAGAAACTCATTTGAGTCTTTTGGAAAATAAGAATTATCAAAAGTTTCAATTATATAAAAAGGAAAAATAAAAATTAATCCAAAAAAAATCATAACTTCAAGAGTTGCAAGTTGAGATAAAGTATTATCAATTTTTTTTAAAAGAACAGAATATAATCCCCAAGAAAAAACTGCTGACAGCATCCATAAATCACCTTTAGTAAAATTTAAATCTATTAAGTTTTTAAAATTAGCTTTAGAAATAATAAATATGACCCCAATTAGGGATAAAATTATGCCCAAAAATTGCCTTGGATATGTAGGTGTCTTAAAAATTAACCAAGAAAAAAAAATGATCAATAATGGCGTAATAGATGTCATAATTGATGAATTAATAACCATAGATGTTTGAAGTGATAAATAGGTAAATGAGTTAAAAATTGTTACGCCAAGAACAGAAGTTATTAATATATAGGAAAAATTTTTTTTATATTTATCAATATCATCAATTATTCTTTTATAAGTAAACGGCATTAATAATAAAAATGCCATAGACCATCTTAAAAAACTTAATTTAAAAGGTGAAAGACTCGATAAAGAAGCAATCTTACCTGTAAAAAAATTACCTGACCAAAATAAAGAAGAAGCTACTAATAAAATAAAGGCAAAATAAGCACTTTTTGTATTAATCATCAATTAAAGTCATTAGTGATGATGTATCATATCTTGATCCACCGTTTTTTTGAACTTTTTCATAATATTTATCAACTATTTTAGTTACAGGAAGTAATGCTCCATTTTTTTCAGCCTCATTAAAACAAATAGATAAGTCTTTCCTCATCCAATCTACAGCAAATCCAAACTCATATTCATTTTTAAGCATTGTTTTATATCTATTTTCCATTTGCCATGACTGAGCAGCACCTTTTGATATAACTTGAAGTACTTTTTCCATATCTAACTTAGCCTTCTTTCCAAATGCTAAACCTTCAGATAAACCTTGTACGAGTCCTGCAATACAAATTTGGTTAATCATTTTTGCCAACTGACCTGAACCAGCGGGACCAATTAATTCAATGGTTTTGCCGTAAGAATTCATAACAGGCTTTGCAATAGAGAAATGATCTTCTTCCCCTCCTACCATTATTGATAAAATACCATTTTCAGCACCAGCTTGTCCACCAGACACAGGGGCGTCAAGAAAAATAAAATTATTTTCCTTAGCTTTTTGAAAATATTTTCTCGCAATATCTGCAGATGCTGTTGTATGATCAACAACAATAGTGTTGTCTTTTAAGTTTTTAATAATACCGTCATCACCCTCCATAACAGATATTAAATCTTCATCTCTTCCAACGCATATAAAAACAATATCCGCATTAGAAACAGCAATCCCTGGAGTTGGAGCAGATGTACCTGAAAATTCATTTACCCACTTATCAGCAACAGAAGATGTTCTGTTATAAACTGTAGTATTAAAATTATTTTTTTTAAGATGTCCAGCCATATTATAACCCATCACACCTAAACCTATAAAAGTAACATTTTTTATTTGCATTTTATTTCTCCTCAATTAATTTTAAAATTTTATTACTCAACACTTCAGAATTACTAACAATGAGATTATTTGAATTTTCATAGAATTTATATTCTATTTTATCAAAATGACAATCATGTCCACCTGATTTTCTTACAATATAAACACCCGGTATATGATCCCATGGGTTTAATCTAGACAATAGAGTGAAATCTCTAAGTCCCAATGCCATATCAAAATATTCACATCCTATTGAGCCATAAGAATTTATTTCTCTAAAATTATTTTTAATATTTAAAATGTTTATTTTAATTGTGTCATCCCAATATTTAGTACTTATCGAGCCAACAGCATTCTCAATTAATGATTTTTTTTTAATATTAATCTTTTTATCTTTATAAAAAGCTCCAGTATGATCAGCACACATGAAATCATCAGTCATGGGTTTATAAATAAAAGATTGGATAATTTTTTTATTTTTAGTCAAAGCCACCATTACAGCAAATCTCTCTTTTGTTTTCGCAAAATTATTTGTTCCATCAATAGGATCTACAGTCCAGCAATATTCATCGGATAAATAATATTTTAAAATTGAAGGGTTCTTAGAATATATTTCTTCACCTATAAAATTTGAATTTTTAATTAATTTAGACAATTGATTATCTAAATTTTGCTCAACAGCAATATCGATATCTGTTACAATATCTATGCCATTTTTATATGAAATTTGGTTTTTAGTTAAATTACCAAAGCTAGGAATAATAATACTTTTACTAATATTAAATAAAATTTCTCTCATATCGTTTGGATCAATCATCATTATTAAATAATAGCCTTATAAAAACTTAAAGCTAAAAATTTCGTTACTTGGCCAATCTTGCCATTATTAATTTTAATTTTATCTATCTTAATAATTGGAGTAATTAAAGAGCCTGTACTCGTAATAAAAACTTCATCAGACTTATAAAGTTCATTAATCGAAAATTCCCTTTCTTCAAAATTTATTTCAAGAGACTTAATTATATTTATAAGCAGAGTTCTTGTTACTCCCTTTAATATCTCTCTAGTAGCGGGGTGAGTTATAATTTTGTTTTTTTTTATTATCCAAACATTCGAATGTGATGCTTCTGTAATTTTATTATTTTTAAATAAAATTGTTTCATAAGCTGCTTTATTACTGGCTTCTGAGGCAGCCAAAATATTAGCTAAAAGTGAAGTTGTTTTAATATCTGGTCTTCCCCATCTTATATCGGGGTAAGTAATCGCTTTGTATCCTTTAAAGTTTTTATTAGGAAAATTAAATTTTTTCTTTGATGTATATGCAATAATATTTGGTTTTAGATTTTTTTTATATGCGTGTTCACGAGGCTGTTCTCCTCGGGTAATTTGAAGATAAACAATACCGTTGGTCAGTCTGTTTTTTTTTATAAGATTAATAAATATTTTATTAAAAAAAATATTATCAATTTTAATATTAAATTTAAGTTCTTTAGTTGAATACTTTAATCTCCCCATATGATAATCAAAATCAAATAAATTATTATTTATCACTTTAATGACCTCATAAACACTATCTGAAAATTGAAACCCCCTATCTTCTATATGAATTTTTGCATCTTTAAATTCTACATATCTTGTATTCAAAAAAACAAATTTAGACATAATTTAGTGAGTAGAGAGAAGTTTTTCTAGCTTATTAATATATTGAGTTTCTGCAAAAAATACTACATCATCATTTTCTTTAAAAACAGTAATACTGTTTGGAATAATTATTTTATTTTCTCTTAAAATTGAGGCAATCCTAATACCTTTTGGAAGACTTAAATCTTTTAAATTTTTATTACATAATGGTGATTGTTTTTTTATCATTGCCTCAATTACCTCACCAAATCCATCACCAATAGAGTAATCATTCATTATCCCCCCACCTCTTACTTTTTCCAAAATTTTTGAAATAGTAATAATTTTTGGATCTATTGTAATATCAATACCAATATTACTTAACAATGATGTATATGAGCTATTATTTATAAGTGCCATACACTGATCTGAACCAGCTCTTTTGGCTAATAATGATGCAAGGACATTAACTTCATCATCTTCAGTAACGGCAACACAATAACCAGCTTCTGAGATATTAACTTCATCTAAAATTTGATTATCTAAGCCGTCACCATTTGTTACTGTTACATTATTTAGATGAGATGCTAAAAAATTAGCTCTTTCTTTATCAATCTCAATTAATTCTGTTGAAATCCCAGAATCATTTTTTTCAATTAGTTCAGACAAAGAAAAACCTATATTACCTCCTCCAATAATAACAATTTTTTTTGCTTGTAGTTCTTTATGCCCAAATTCTCCAAGAACATCCTTTAAATTTTGAGTTTCTACAACCATATAAATTAAATCGTTTTTTTCAATTTTTGTTAGAGAATTAACTACAAAATTTTTATCATTCCTAAATATAAACAATATATTTGCTAAATAATTAGGAAATTTAGTTGATAACTCACGCACTGTTAAACCTATATGGTCACAATTGTGTTCACATTTAAATCCAATTAATTTTAATTGTTTTTCAGAGAGCTCAACCATATCAATTGTACCAGGAGAGATAATTCTTCTGTGAAATGCACTTGCTACCTCTTGTTCAGGAGAAATAATTGCATCAATTGGTAAATTATTTTTTGTATATAAATTTTGCCACTCACCCTTTAAATAATCTTGCTGACGTATTCTTGCTATTTTTTTTGGTATTTCAAACAATGAATGGCCAATCTGACAGGCAATCATATTAGTTTCATCACTTTTAGTGACAGCAATTAATATTTCACAATCTTTTGCTCCAGCATTCATTAAAACTGAAGGTAGGCTAGGTAAGCCTGTTACAACCTTAACATCCAAATTTTCAGAAATTTTATTTAACTTTTTTGAAGGTTCATCAACAACAGTAACTTCAAAGTTTTCTTTTGATAGTTTATCTGCGATACTGTAACCTACATCGCCAGATCCACAAATTATAGTTTTCATTTCAATTAATTTACAGAAATATTAAGTGATTTAAGTTTTCGATATAGCGCAGTTCTTTCCATACCAGTAAATTCTGATACTTTAGATATATTACCACTAAACCTCTTTATTTGCGATAATAAATATTCCTTTTCAAATTCTATTCTCGCCTCTTTAAGGGATAAATCATAATTATTGGGTACAATTTGCTCTTTATTGTAATCACCCATCTCTAAAGCTAAATTATCAACATTAAGAATTAAGTTTTCAGTAGCTGATTGATTGAGAATTAAAGTTTTTTCTACATAATTTACCAATTGAGCAATATTGCCTGGCCATTCAAACATTTCCAAATTAGTTATGGCAGATTTTGAAAATGTTAAATTAATATTTCTATTATTAAATTTAGAAACATAGTAATTTAAAATTGGAAGAATATCAGGGATTCGTTCTGATAAACTTGGGCAAAATAAATAGTCCAATTTTAATCTTTCATATAATCTAGATAAAAAATTTCCACTAGTGATTTCTTCTCTTAAATTATGCTCTGAAATTGTTATAATTTTGTGATCAAGAAAAATATTTGAAGATTGAAAAAAATTTGGATTTTCTAAAAAAAATAAAAATTGTTTTTGGAATTTTAAAGGAATTTGATCAACGTTAGAAAGTATTAATGTATTTTGATTGGATCTTATAAAAAGATTTTCGTTTAAATTTTTAATATCTTCAGAGAAGAGAACTTCAAAATTATTCTCTTGTAAGGTAGCAAAGTCAATAAATAAAGGAATCTTATTTTTATATTTGGAGTTTTGATGAATTTGATTAGCTATTAACTTTTTACCTACACCAAAAGAGCCTTCAATTAGAAGTCGAGATTTAGACTTAGAAAAATCAATAATTTTTTTTCTTGTCTGAAGTGTAAAGCTAGAATTACCGACTAAATTATCAATTGGTGATACAAGTTCTTTTAAATCTTTGTTTTCATTTAAAAGATTGGAACTTTCTATTGCTCTTTTAGACAAAATAATAAGTTTATCACTGTTAAAAGGTTTTTCTAAAAAATCATAAGCACCATTCTTAATTGCACTAACTGCTAAATCAACAGTACCATGTCCACTGATAATAATTACTGGAATATTATTTTTAATTTTTTTAAACTCTTTTAATAATTCTATTCCATCTAATTTGCTATTAGATAACCAGACATCAAGAATGACTAAATCTGGATTATATTTATTAAAATATGAAATTGCTTCATTTGAATTTAAAGCAGAATATGTCAAATAATTTTCATCTTTTAGAATTTCAGATATTAAAAAACAAATATCTTTTTCATCATCAATTATTAAAACTTTATACATTTATGTTATCAAATGAAATTGAACTAGTTGTGCCAGCCATATTTTTATTTTTTTCAATTCTAATTTTCCCGTTATGATCTTCAATTATTTTTTTGACTATAGACAATCCAAGACCCGTTCCTTTACTTTTTGTTGTAAAATATGGTTCAAAAATTTTATTAATCATTTCTTTAGAAATTCCAACACCATTATCAATAACTTCTATAAAAATTTTATGGTCTATAGATTTCAAATTAATTGAAATTGATGGATTTGGTATTTTTTCCACTGCCTCAACAGCATTTTTAATTAAATTATTAAAACATTGAGAAAGTTGAAATTTATCGAATTGAAAGTAAATATCTTTTTTTTCTAAAATAATATTAAACTTAATATTTCTATGTGAATTAGAAAATAATAAGAAAGACTCATTTAAACATTTAGATATATTATCAAGCTTCATTTCTGCTTCAGGCATTCTTGCAAAAGAAGAAAATTCATCAATTAACTTACCTATATCATCAACCTGTCTAGAAATTGTTCCTGTTAAAAGCTTAATATCGTCGTTATTAAATTCTTTATTTTTATATTTTTTCTCTATTCTTTCTGCTGATAATTTAATTGGTGTTAAAGGATTTTTAACTTCATGAGCTATTTTTCTAGCAATATCTGACCACGCAGCATGTTTTTCTGCTAAAATAAAAGATGTAGTATCATCCATAGCAACGATATAACCGTTTATTTTATTATCTTTAAATTCTTTAATAATCCTCACATTAAAATTTCTTAGATCATCTTTAATAAGTATTTCTGTTTGAAAGTTTTCAAGAATTTTTTTTGATTTTTCAAAATTATAAAATATTTTATTCCATTCAGGAAATATTGTTAAAAAATTTTTATTATTTTCAAGATATTTAGTTTTTTTAAAAAGAGTATTTGTAGTTTGATTGAAAAAAATAATTTTAAAATCACTATCTAATGAAATAACTCCAATGGTAAGTAAGCTCAGTATGGCCTCAATAAATAATCTTTTTTCTTCATCCTCATTACTCTTAGCAATTAATTGATTTTGCTGATTTTCTATTTCTCCTATCATTTTGTTGTAAGAAGAAATCAAGATTTTAATTTCTTCAAACTGATCTACTTCTGATACCTTAGAGTCAAAATTTCCTTTAGAAATCTCATTAGCTGACTCAATTAAATTAGATATGGGTTTTGATAATCTCCTAGCTAAATTAAAACCTATCAAAACTGCTATTAAAATAAAACCAATAGAAAATAATACAAAAATCATTGAATAAGTTATTTGAATACCGGCACTTTCGTTTTCCTTAGTTGTATAAATTTCATAAGCTTCTTTAGTAGCTGTAACATGATCCCATATATTTGAATTAAGTTCTCTATTAACTTGCATAAATACATCACCTAGAAAATTAATTTTTTTATATGCAGATATAGAATTTTTATTTAATTGAAAAATATAGACTCTATTTTGATCTAGTGTTTGAAATATATCCATGGATGGCAATGCAAAGTTTTTATTTTCACTATCCTTAAAATTTAAATAAATTTCACCTGTTCTATTAAAAATATAAATATTAGAAATTGTTCTCAAATTTATAAACTCACTCAATCCCTGATTAATTGAGTTAATATTCACTTCATTGTTACGAGAAACTTTTACAATTTCTCTCATAATAAGTTGAGTATCAGATATAATTTCTGCTTGAATTTCATTCTCATAATCTCTAGCGACAATATTAGAATTAACGACTGCTTCTCTAACAGCCCCACCATACCATGTCCTGAATTCTAAATTGAAAAAAAGTGAAGTAATAATTACAAGTCCAATAGTTGGTCCAACAGCCATAGCGGCAAATAAATTTACAAATTTTATATATAACTTAGATTCATCTTTTTTGTTTCTTCTATAAATAACTATTAATATTAATTGCCTTATTATAAGAGCTAACAATAAAATTACAAAAAAAACATCAGCAAGTAAAAAGTACTGTAATTGAAGTGGATTTTTAACCAAATTATTATTTGGAAGCATCAAATAGAAAGTTATAGAAAAACTAATAAGTATTAATGCTAATAATAAATAAAATGAAAATTTGGTTAAATATAATTTATTTAATATTTTAGTTAAACTAATCACAATGGTAGGCTATATTTATAATTATAATTCAATAATATACTAATATAATATAGATATCATATAGATGAAAAAGATAGAAAATGCACTTGTTATCCTTGCCGGAGGTAAAGGATCAAGGCTTAATAAACCAATACCAAAACAATTTATTCAAATTAATGGTGAAAATCTAATACATTTTTTTTTAAAACGTATGGACATAAATAATTTTGATATTATCTTAATCGTTCATAAAAACTCTTATTTTAACCATATCAAAAAACTCAAAAATGACTTTCCTTCAATTAAATTTTTATTTGCAAATTCTGGAAAAAATAGGCAATTATCATCTTTTAATGCCTTAAAAAAATTAAGCCCCTATAAACCAAAAAATGTTCTTATTCATGATGCTGCAAGACCTTTCTGCTCTAACAAACTAATCGTTAAATTAATTAAGCAGCTTAACAATAATGATTCAGTAATTCCCTATACTCTAAATCATGATAAAAAAATATTTTCAAAAGTAGAAGTTACAAACACTATTAAATTTATCCAAACCCCTCAAGGTTTTAAATTTAAAATAATTTATAATGCACATAAAAAAACTTTATTAGAAAATGCCAAAGATGACTCTGAATTAATCAATAAAGAAAAAATAAAATTCATAAAAGGAGAGAAATTAAATATTAAAATAACATATCCTGAGGATCTAAATTATTTTAAATTATTTTCAAAAACAGTTTTTAAAACAGGTATCGGTTATGATATTCATAGAATTGACACAAAATCAAAAAAAGGCTTAAAACTATGTGGCATAAAAATTGAATATAATAAGTTAATAGGACATTCTGATGCTGATGTTGGAATACATGCAATTTGTGATAGTATATTTGGAGCATTATCTATGAAAGACATAGGGTATTATTTTTCAAACAATAGCCCAAAATGGAGGAATAAGAACTCCGTTCATTTTCTAAAATTTGCAAGGGATAAGCTTGTTAAAAATAACTACTACATAGTTAACTTAGATATAAATTTTATATGCGAACAACCCAATATAAACAAACATAGAAGCAAAATGATTAAAAATCTATCATCAATATTAAAAGTACCAGAAAAAATTATTTCAATTAAAGCAACATCTAATGAAAAAATTGGCTTTATAGGTGATGGTTTAGGAATTGCTGCAGAGTCTATAGTTCAAATTTCAAATGAAAAAACTTACTAAATTATTTCTTTCAATTTTTTTTGTTGGATACATAAATTTTGCTCCAGGTACATGGGGAAGTTTAGCTTCTATAGTAATTATATTTCTACTATTTAATTTCTTGTCTCCTTCTTTATTAATTTTGATTTTAACTTTTATTATAGTTTTCTTTATTTCAAATTTTTTAATTAACTATTTTTCTTCTTTTGAAAACTCGCATGACTCAAAGCATATTGTGATTGATGAATTTCTTGGTATATTTTTTATTTTCTTTTTTTATGATTTTGTCTTTATTTACAATACTTTTTTTACGCTGTTATTAATATTTTTGATATTTAGG
>ENA-OREN01000406-OREN01000406.1-marine-metagenome-genome-assembly--contig:-NODE-406-length-64390-cov-8.301588_pt1 | contig 64390 bp, 69 predicted proteins | sample MGYA00248624_ERZ508555 | MGnify/ENA primary metagenome ERZ508555 (study PRJEB26222, sample SAMN06267773) | marine metagenome | isolation source: Saanich Inlet, British Columbia, Canada | place...
GAAGTCATGATTTTGTGAGACGCATCTTCAAGGTTTGCAGTTTCATCAACAATGGATGGTACATTTCCTACACCAACTCCTAGTGTAGGAGTTCCACTCTGTAGCGCTCTTTGAATGTTGTTTTGGGATCCAGTAGCTACAATAAGATCCACTAGACCTGATAACGTGTTGGTATCATCCTTACTAATAGGTTCTGGAAGAGACTGAACTATATTTTTAGGCGCTCCTATACGAACAAGTGCGTTTTGAATCAAAGCAACAACCCGCGAACAAACTTTTGCTCCTTTAGGCGATGGCGCCAGTATGATTGCATTTCGACACTTGAGGGAATTGATGACTTTGTTAAGTGGCGTAGCTATCGGGTTCGTTGAAGGAACAACAGCACCCACGACGCCAACTGGCCTCGCTATTTCTGTCAATCCTTTTTCTTTATCAGTACTAATTATGCCAACAGTTTTCACACCCTTTAAGTCTCTTAAAAGCCCTAAAGTTTTGCGTTTATTTTTTTGTTGTTTATCTTCTATATTTCCAAGACCAGTTTGTCTAACTGCCATCTCAGAGAGTTCTTTGTTATTATTAGGCTGAATCACTTCCCAGGCGACAGCCAAAATTAGCTCATCAACCTGCTCTTGGGAGTAATTATTAATATGCTTTTGAGCTTCTCTCGCATCATTAACGAGTTTCACTATTGATGTGTTTTGTTGGACAGTCATTATTTAATCTTTATGAGAAATGCTAGGGAGATTTAGCCCCCTAGCACAGTTAAATTTCAATAGATTTTACTTTATTGAAGACCAGCTAAAAGGCCTGTTAAATAAGCCTGCCTTTCATTCCACATGCTTATTACTTGGTCTCTAGTCATTATTCTCGCAGGTGAATTAGTTGACTTCATTTTTCCTACAGTCTTCTTTTCACCGAACATATCTGGCACTTTATTTGCAAGATAGTCAATCACATCCTGAGGCGTTCCTGCTGGAACCATAAGTCCACGGAAGTTAACGCTTGAGTCATCAACATCAACGCCACTTTCCATTAACGTTGGAACGTCAGGTAAGTACTCATGTCTAGACAGGTCAGCTACTGCTAATATTTTAAGATCAGCGGCACTCCTAGCTGAGTCAGACAGGTTGTTGAATCCGGCAACTGTTTCCCCAGCTTTTACCATTCTGAGAGCGTCCACGCCTCCAGAAGCTGGAATATAAGTCAAGTTAGCGCCTGAAGCCTTAGCAAACTGCAGGAATGCAATATGGTGTCCAACGAACTTTCCAGCACCACTTATCGTAACAGCACCAGGGTTGGCTTCTGCATGAGCAAGCAATTCCCCTACTGTATTAAATGGACTGTCTTTGCCAACAATCAACACGGCAGGATCTGCACCCCAGTTTCCAAGTGGCTCTAAGTTGTCAATATTGTATTTTGTATCAAAAACGATAGACTGAGCAATAAAGTGAGGGACGTTGTAAGCACCTAACATATAGCCATCTTGTGAGGCCTCACTGGCAAACCAGTTCCAGCCCTTTCTTCCACCAGCACCTGGCTTGTTAAGAATATAGATTGGTTGTCCAATTAAGCCTTCCTTGCCAGATGCAAGTGTTGCAATTCTAGCCTGGAAGTCTGTAGCACCGCCAGGACCGTAAGCTACCATGACGCCAATAGGCTTATCAGGATAGTCAGCCTGAGCTGGCATTAGCATCAATGATGCTAGCGCGAGCAGGGCTACTTTTGTTACATTTATAATTTTCATTACTTCTCCTTTTTTATTATTAAAACAAACCTTCTGGTGTGCGAACTTGTAAAAGTAGTGTGAACAACCCATAAAGTGTCATAGCAAACACAATGGTGACACCCAATTTAATGAGCAACACACGCCAAAAGTCTTTTGATTCTGAAGGCTTGTTGTAATACATCACAAGCGAAAAGAATACGATCATTGAGGCCAAATAAAAGCCTAGTGTTTTGAGTAATAAGATAAATGCTGTGGCAATTGCAATGCCAGGCATTAAATCTTTAAAGTTAGTTGATTTGTCTGCATCGCCCTTCTCGAACCAAAGCATAAGTGATAACGCAGCGATCATGACTGAAATTAACCTTGGGAAAAGGTAGTCTTCAGAGTTACCTAGAACAAATGAAGCATAAACAAGAAATGCACTAACGAGTGTGACAAGGACAGTAGAAATTTTAAGTTGTTTTTTCATATTAGCCTTGTTTAGATTTTCGACTCGAGTAGATACCATAAGCGATAGAGACAAAGCAAAGAGTAATCAATACAATGTTGATTGTTCCAGAGGTAAAGTGCTGAAAAGAACTCCCTTTTGCATTACCAATCATATTTCCAAGAAGGAACTTCTCTTCGGTCATTGTTCCTAAAATTAAACCCAAAACTACTGGAACTGGGCTAAAGCCAGCTTTACTTCCAAAGTACATTAAAGTGCCCAGAGTAAACATTATGAGTACGTCAGAGTAATCATTTTGAATGCTATAGGTTCCAAAGACAGCAAGCAACAAAATTCCTGCAGCCATGTAGTTATCTGGAACCTTCATAATCCACTTACTGTGACGACTTAAAAAGAGACCAATAATGAGCATCAATACTTGAGCAATAATTAAAGAGTCAATAAAGGTCCAAACGACTTCGGTGTTCTTAGTAAAGATATCATGGCCAGGAAAGATTCCATGGATTAATAGCCCACCCAGTAAGACGGCAGCCGTGGGGCTTCCCGGAATGCTGAGAGTTAAAAGTGGTATTAAAGAAGGTCCAACCATAGAGTTGTTAGCACTCTCAGCTGCAATAATAGCCTCGGGCTCACCCTTTCCATAATTGGATCTATTTGAACTAATTTTCTTAGACTGGTCGTAGGCAACAATGCCAGCTATTTGTCCTCCGGCTCCGGGAATAATCCCAATAATTGAACCAATCAAAGAGCCGACTGATAAAGCCTTTATTTTGCTCGAAACAAGTCTGAATGATTGCATCAGAGTTGAGTTTCCAGTCGCAGAAAAAACCTCATTCTTTTTACCGTAATAGTTCTCTAAAAGATTCCAAACCTGCGGCATCGCAAAGAGTCCAATCAATCCAACAACAATATGGACACCACCTTCTAAATGATCGGTAAACACAAAGCGCTCCATTGCGCTTGTTGGGTGCTCCCCAATCGTAGCAAGCATCAACCCAAAGAGACCCGACATTAAGCCCTTGATAACGGACTTTGAGTCTAGGGTTGCTATTATAGTAATTCCTAGTATCGCAACCCAGAAGAGCTCTGTCGACATAAATTTGAGAGATAATGCAGCGAGAGGCGGAGTAAAAAATATCAAAATAAATACCCCAAAAACGCCACCAACAAATGAACTCATAAAGCAGTAGTGGAGCGCATCTTTAGCTTTGCCACTCTGAGCCATTTTGTGACCATCCATTGCTGTAGCAATATTGGCTGGTGCACCGGGCACGTTGACAAGAATTGCACTAATAGCGCCGCCAGCAACTGTTGCGGTATACATTGCACCAAGCAATATCAAGCCACTTTCTGGCTTCATATGAAAAGTAAAAGGAATCAGAAGAGCGACTGACATTGTGGGGCTCAGGCCTGGAAGTGCACCTAGAATGATACCTGCAAAGGTACCCCCTACTAAAAGTGCAATATGATATACCGTAAAAACATTATCAAAGTAACTTAGGAATTCCATTGTGTCCCCTCATAAACACGTATTAATTCATATATATGACTACAAAAACTCATATATATGAGTAAAGCATGCTACACTTACGAAATTTAATTGTCAATAAAAAAATTTAACTGAATATAAAAAAATTAGTGTCAGTTGTTTTAAACAATGATTAAATCAATAAAGATCGATCAAAATAATATTTAAAATAAATATCAAATAATTCTCGAATTAAGCTTAATGACTCAAAAACTCTATCAAAAAGTTATCGACTTCATAAATAATCAAATTAATAGTGGAGAGCTCATTATTGGTGACCTGATTCCGTCAGAGTCACAGCTATCAAAAAAACTTAGCGTGAGTATTGGGACAGTTCGAAAAGCGATTGATAAACTAGAAAATAGAAAAGTACTCTATAGGCACCACGGTAAAGGCACTTATGTCTCCGACCATGGCTTTGACAATAGCATCTTTAATTTCTTTAGCTATGGAAAACAAGACGGCTCATCAATACGAATTTTCAAAACAACGCCCATAAGATTAAAAGAAAAGGCATCTGCTGAAATCGCCTTTCAGTTAGGCATCAATCAGGGGGATGATGTTATTTATCTTGAAAGGCTTGGCTACATTGATAAAAAAAGCCCAATTATTGTTGAAAAGTCATGGTGGGTTGCTGAAGTAGTCGAAGGCCTACAGGACTCTTCAGTTCATATCCCAGACCTTTTGTATGCTGTCATTTATAAACAATTTAACACCCAAATCACTTCATCACAAGAGGTTTTAACGGCAGGCATTACAGACGCTGAGATTGCTGAAAAACTTCATATCAATAAGGGTGACCCTGTTGTAATCTTAAATAGACATTCTTATGCTAAAGGCAAAGGCCTGGTTGAGTTTAGAATTACAACGGGAAGAGCTGATATGTTTAGCTACACAACCACCATCGGAAATCCTGACGCCTAGTTCATATTTATTTTTGTCTTCGTTAATTGTTGAGGTTAAAATTAGTGAATATGAATACTCAATACAATCAAGAACGCGAAGATCTGGCTGCCGCTTTTAGGTGGACTGCAAGGCTAAATATGCATGAAGCAATCGCCAATCACTTCAGTTTAGCGGTTAATGAAAGTGGGTCCCAATTCCTTTTGAACCCAATTGGCATGCATTTTTCAGAGATTTGTGCGAGCGACTTAATTCTAATTGATGCGAATGATAAAGAAACGATGTCACAGCCTAATGCGCCTGACCCAACAGCTTGGGCTATTCACAGCGCCCTACATCGTAACAACCCCCAAGCCAGATGCATTCTTCATGTCCATCCAAAATATGCAACAATTCTGTCTTCCCTTGATGACAAAGAGATGAAGCCTATTGATCAAAACACAATGCGTTTTTATGAAAGAGTTTCAATAGACAGAGATTTTAGTGGAATGGGTCTTGGTAAAGAGGCAGAGAGGCTCAGTACTCTTTTGGGAAATAACCCAGTTCTGCTGATGGGCAACCATGGCGTTCTAACAGCCGCTAAAACAGTAGCGAGCGCTTTTGATGAATTGTATTACTTTGAGAGGTCTTGTCAAACCCTAATTGGCGCATATCAAACTGGCCAGAAGTTGCATTTAGCAAGCCACAAAGTCGCCAAAAAGACGGCCCAGCAGTGGCAGGATTATGATGCATCTAAAATGCATTTTGACGCCCTAAAGAGAATATTAGATAAAGAAGGGTCTGACTACAAAAACTAATATATGAAACTAAAGGAGCAATCATGCCAAAACTCGACATTGATTATGTAAGAGCGCAATTTCCAGCTTTTAGTGACCCGCTGAGCTCTAAATGGTCATTCTTTGAGAATGCCGGTGGTAGTTATGTCCCGTCGAATGTAATTGAGCGCTTAAATCATTTCATGACCTCTACTAAAGTTCAGCCTTATGCAGAGTTTGATACTTCGGCTATTGCTGGTGAAAATATGGATAAAGCGACCAGTTTCTTTGCTGAAATGATTAACGCTGAAAGTGATGAAATCATTATTGGTAGCTCTACAACAATGAATATGTATGTTTTGTCTAACGCAATAAGAAGTCTTCTAAAACCTGGAGATGAGGTTATTGTCACTAACCAGGATCACGAAGCCAATATTGGTGCCTGGAGACGGCTAGCAGAGCACGGAACGATTATCAAAGAATGGCAAATCAATACTGAAACTGCTGAACTTGACATAGATGACCTAAGAAATCTCCTATCTGAAAAAACAAGAATTGTTGCGGTTACTCACTGCTCTAATATCGTTGGCTCAATCAATGATCTAAAATCGATTGCCGAGCTTGTTCATCAATACGACGCCTACATTGTTGGTGATGGGGTCTCCTATGCACCTCACGGGCTCCCTAATGTAAAGGATCTAGGAGTTGATTTCTATGCCTTTAGCCTTTACAAAACGTACGGACCTCACTTAGGTCTTTTGTATGGAAAGAAAGAGATTCTGAATACACTTCCAAACCAAAACCATGAGTTTTTAGAGGGTGATGTCCCCTATACTCTTAACCCAGGAGGACCAAATCACGAAGAGCTTTCTTGCCTAATTGGAGTTTATGAGTACTTTAATAACCTCTTTGAGTATCACTTTCATGGTAATAATCTATCCATTAGAGAGAAAATTAATAAAATAAATGATTTAATTGCAAAGCATGAAAAGGAGATTGCAAACCCACTTCTTGATTATTTGAATAATAGAAGCGACATAAGACTAATTGGTAAAAAGACAATCAGTGACAAAGATAGAGCGCCAACGATTGCTTTTACAATGAATAACAAAACATCCAAAGAATTAAGCAGTGAGCTTGTAAAGCATGGGATTGCTACAAGAAATGATAATTTCTATGCCTGGAGATGTTTAATGGCTCTGGGGATAGACGTGAATGATGGTGTTGTAAGAACCAGTATGGTTCACTACAATAATCATGAAGATGTTAGCAAACTCATTAATGCATTAAAACAAATTTAGTATATTCTTGTTGGTGTTAATGTTGTGCAGCTCCCTGTCTAGGAGCTGCAATTTTTAACTATTCTATCTTTCACTTTGCTCAAACAATGCCTCTTTAGCTGCGATAGCTTGATCCAATGTATCCAATTGAACAAACTTAACAGTTCTTTTTCCCTTGAGATTTTTTAAATCGAAAACAGTCAACCCTAAGTCATTCATCATCAAATCCTTTGATACAGTGTTGGAAACATTTTTCCGGATAAATCATCACCATTTTGATAACCATTTGACTCCATTATGGCTCTTTCAGCTTGGGCCCAATCCCCTCGATACTCAATTCTAGAACCTTCTTTAGCCATTCTTAGTGTATATCTGTGAATGTCACTCTTTGGTATTGATTGGCTTAGGCTGCCATGGAGCGTTCGAATATCAAAAAAGACGCAATCACCAATTTCTAAATCCCAATGGAGAAACTCATAGTCATTCTTGTTTTCAAGAATATTGGGAGTAATGTCATAACTTTTACCGTTAACTATTCCAGCAGTTCCATCGTCATAATGTCCTTCTTGAAAGCGAGTCCGAATATAGAGCTTATCCCAAAGATGCGACCCCTTAATCCATGCAATTGCCTCATCTTTTGGAACTTTCTCTAAAGGGAGCCAAAGAACACACATCGAACCCTCAAAGTCGAAGTATGAAATATCATGATGGAATGGAGCTCCTGATTTAGATCCTGCCTCTCTTAGAAACCAGTTATCCATAACTAGATTCACTTGATCAGCTTTCATCAGCTCGGAGGCAATTTGAGCTGTTGGAGAGTTATGAACAAAATCTGTGAACTCATCAAAAAGATCCCAGATCCAAAAATCTTCATAATACCCCGGCGCATCAGCATCCTTGGTATGTCTGACAAAACGTGAGCTAGGATTATTAATATCTTTAGAAATCCCTTCTCTCAGCTTTTGGATCCACTCTGAATCGAACTTGCCTTTGATTAAGATAGCACCATCTCTTTTATACTGATTAATCTGATCAGGATTAAGCAGTTTACTCATACGATTCTCCTAGCTTAGATAGCGCAGCTCATGTCGTTCCCACAGCACATGGGTGACTTAATTTTGCCGTGGCCATTTGGACATTTTGAGATTTGGACCTCACTACCATCGTCTAGCTTAAGAGAGTCGTCTACCAAAGGTTCATCACACTTAGCACAAGTCGCATTGACGGACATTCCGCAATTATTACATTCATAAGTTGCCATAATTATCTCCAGTTAAATATTAAAAAATATAGTAACAGAATTGTAACATTTATCCTTAATCTTTTAGATAGATTTCATCCTAAAATATACAGCAAAGGTATATCATTAGAGAACACATGAAAAAAATACTGTTGATCTTAATTCTCTCTCTAGGAATGCCTTCTGCATTGATTGCTGGAGGCGATGATAGAGACCAGCAACTCCCTCTTAATTCTCTTAATACTGAGCAAATCTCAGAAGATGATGAGGCGCCTCGCTTCCTAGAAGACACTGAAGAAGTTGCGAAAGATGAGACAATTCAGAAAGGTCGAGAAGAAATTGAAGGCCTTATCCAGTCTAAGATCTCCTCTCAAGAGTCTATAGAAGCTGAATTAGATGAGACAGCTGTCAGCACCGACGTGATCGTAAAAACAAGACTTCAGCTATTCATTGATCGATACATTAAATCCGACCAGGGCATACTTTTAATGCTGTTTCTGTTCGTGATTGGCCTCATATTGATGTTTAATTTTTTCGTTAGAGAAAAGTAACTAGTCTTTCTTCGAAAAGTGAAGTGCAATCTTGGCTGCTAAATCCGCATTATTTTGAATTAACTTAATGTTAGCATCCAAACTCTTTCCCTCAGTAATTTCGCTCACTTTTGAGAGCAGGAATGGTGTGATCTTTTTTCCAGTTATCTGTTCTTTATCTGCCTCAATAATGGCCTGATTGATAGCCTCATTCATGATGCTTGATTCCAACTCAAAGGCTACTGGAATTGGGTTCGCAACAAGGACACCACCATCAACCCCCAAATCCCATTTTGTCTTTAATATTTCAGCAATCTCGAGTGCTGAATCAATCTTGTAATCAACATCAAAGCCAGACTCAGATGAATAAAAAGCTGGAAGCTCAGAGGTCTTGTATCCAATAACGGGGACGCCTTTCGTTTCAAGATATTCAAGTGTTAGGCCAATGTCCAGAATAGCCTTAGCTCCGGCGCAGACGACACAGACATTTGTATTGGCCAATTCCTCAAGATCAGCCGATATGTCTAATGTCTTTTCAGCGCCACGATGAACACCTCCAATTCCTCCGGTTGCAAATACAGCTATTTCTGCAAGGCTTGCAATGATCATAGTCGCAGCAACCGTTGTTGAGCCAGAGTGCATTTGAGAGACTGTTATCGCAAGGTCTCTTCGTGAAACCTTTCTAACCTCATCATTAGTTGCTAAAAACTCAATTTCATCGTGAGTAAGTCCTACCTTTAACCTGCCATCAATAATAGCGATTGTAGCTGGTACAGCATTGTTAGAGCGAACCGTCTCTTCAACCATGAGGGCTGTCTCAACATTTTTAGGGTAAGGCATACCATGAGAAATAATGGTCGACTCCAGTGCGACAATAGGCACCCCATTTTTTATTGCCTCTTCCACGTTTGGGTGAATATCAAGGTAGTCACTAAGTTTCATTACACATCATCCTTTAATAATAATTTAATATTATGCACCGATAAACTTTCACTTATCGTGCTTTTACTTTGCAATGCGATAACAGCTGCAGCAGAGGCAAATTGCGATGTCTCTTTAATGCTATTAAGATTTAAAAAACCATAAACAACACCTGCGGTGAACGCATCTCCAGCACCATTAGCACTCATCATCTTTACCCCCTGGTGTAGATGGTGACCATGTTCATTGCCATCGTAATAGAAAACACCATCCCTACCGAGTGTAATAAAAATTTGTTTACAGCCCATCTCAAAGATCTTTTGAGCTGCACTAAGCATACTCTTATCATCCTCTATCTTAATACCAGAGATGAGCTCAGCCTCTAATTTATTTGGCTTCACTGTATGAAATTTGCCAATTATATGAAGAATCTTAGAGGTTTTTGCAAAGGAAACTGGATCTAAAAACAAAGGTATTTGACTGAAGTGTTCAACAACGTACTCAATCACTTCAACTGGAATGTTTGTATCGACAACTATTGCGCTAGAGTTGTTTAGCTCATCCTTCCATTTAATTATGTCTTGAATTGACATCTCGTCAATAATTCGCATGTCAGAGATAGAGACCAACATGTCGTTATTGTCATCAAGCAAGGATAAGTATTGGCTAGTTGGCAGAGTGCTGTGTTTAATTAGCAACGAGGTGTCAACATTTGCCACCTTAGTTTTGTTTATTACAAAATCACCAAGGGTATCGTCTCCTACATAGGAAAGTATCTTAGAGTCAATTGAAATTCGTGCCAAGTTTTCTGAAATATTTCGTCCAACACCGCCTGCTGACATTTCAATCTCACCAGGGTTTGAATCGTTGAAAATTAGGGGTGCTTCTGAGGAGCCCTGAAGATCTATATTCAAACCACCCACGACACAGACATAGGGTTTTCTTGTAATGTTTTGCATTCAGATTTTCAGATTTTGTATGAATTTAAATCAGATTGTTAGGAGATATTATCTCATTTTTTGAAGTGGAAACTTATCACAAAAAAAGATTTATAAATTACTAATCAAATTTGATTCAAATTAACTAAAATCATTTGCCAATGAACAAAGTATTTGTAATTCTTGGTAATCAGCTTTTTGAGCCAAAAATCCTAAAAAATCTTGGTTGCACTGACGTCTTTATGTCAGAAGATTTTCATCTTTGTACCTACGAAAAACACCACAAACTCAAGTTATATCTCTTTCTTTGTGCAATGAGGGAGTACAAAGATGAGCTAGAATCTAACGACATATCAGTTCACTACTCAAAACTGGATGAACGTGAAGAGGGTCAATCCTATAAGCAGCACCTTATTGACTTTGTAAACAAGAACAACATTGAAGGGCTGAACCTCTTTGAGATTGAAGATAAGGACTTTGAAAAAGAGCTCCTGGAGGGGCTTAATGAAAGCAATATTCGAGTTGAAACTCACCAATCTCCAAACTTCTTGTTTTCAAGAGAAGAGTTCCATTCGTTAACAAAAGATAAGAAAGTTTTTAGGATGGCTAATTTTTATCAGCAAGGTAGAAAAAAGTTTGATATTTTGCTCGATGAGAACAAAAAACCTGTTGGGGGCAAATGGTCCTTTGATCAAGAAAATAGAAAAAAAATACCAGCAAAGACAGTCATCCCAGAGATACCCATGCCAAATCAATCAAAGCACCATGATGACATCTGTCGTCTCATAGAAAGTCACTTTGATTCGCACCCTGGAAATCTAGGTAACCCTTGGTTTCCTGTCACTCGTGAGGACGCTGAATCTCAATTTATTGACTTTATAAGAAATAGGATGGCTGGCTTTGGTGTCTACGAGGACGCTATGCTCGAAGGCAAAAACTTTTTGTTTCATAGCTGTATTAGCGCATCTATGAATATTGGACTTTTGTCACCCAAAAACATTATTAGAGTTCTACTTGACAGCGCTGATAAGTTTCAAATTCCAATGAACTCCCTCGAAGGCTTTATCAGGCAGGTTTTAGGCTGGAGAGAATTCATTAGGGGTATTTATCAAGAAAAAGGTGAATTCCAGTTTAATCACAACTACTGGGGCCACACTGCCAAGCTAACAGATAGCTGGTACCAAGCTGCAACTGGAATTGTGCCTCTTGATGACTCTATTAATACTGCCCTGCAAGATGGCTACAACCATCACATCCCAAGACTCATGGTAATCAGTAACCTTATGAATCTATGTGAAATAGATCCTAAAGAGATATATCGTTGGTTTATGGAGATGTATATTGATTCCTCAGAATGGGTCATGGTACCCAATGTTTTTGGTATGGCAACCTATTCTGATGGCGGTTTAATGTCAACCAAACCCTATACCTGTGGTTCAAATTATTTCTTAAAAATGAGTAACTATAAAAGGGGAGACTGGTGTGATACTGTGGATGGTCTCTACTGGCGCTTTATTGAGAAAAATAGAAACTTCTATCAGTCTAATCCCAGGCTATCTTTACAGGCCACATTCCTTGACAGGCTCTCCCCAGAGCGCAAAGAGATAATCTTTGATAGAGCGGAAACTTTTATCTCAAAACACACCCAATAAAAAAAGGCCAGCATTATGCTGGCCCTCTTAGTTTAGTTGACTGGCTTTTAACTAATCTTGCTTAATACGCCCATCAGTGTAACCAGAATAACCCGGATTTGCGCCAATATAGTCAGCAACAACATCCGCTAAATCTGGACCGAAGTCATAGATATCGGTTGCTGAGCGAAATACTTTGTATCCGTCTCCGCCACCACGAATGAAGTTGTTGGAAACCATTCCGTAGACTCCATAAGGATTTAAAGTGCTCCAACCATACTTGTCCTGAGTTTCAATTGAAGTTACTCTATCTCCAGCAGGTCTAGTTGGATCGAATGAAAATCTCATGCCAGATACCTGAGGGAACCTTCCCGCACCATCTTCATGCTCACTAACTCCGTTCTCAATTGCTTCAAGAAGCTGCTTACCAGTCACCTTAAAGGTTGACAAAGTGTTTTGAAATGGGAGTATCGTCATTACTTCGCCAAGAGTAACATCACCAGCGTCAAGAGATGCTCGAATTCCGCCCGAGTTAGCTAAAGCAATTGTATAACCTTTATCGATAACAGCACCTCTCATAGCGTCTGCTACCATATTACCCATATCGCACTCTTGAGCACGACAAACTGCTCTGTCTCCATTTAGAGAAGTAGAAACATTTCCGACAAGGGTCTCTTTGAGTTGAGTAATTGGAACCTCCAGCTCATCTAGACGAGCGACAACTCCAGCGTCCTCATTTATTGAGCCGTCAATAGTTATTGGCTCTCCTACAGCAGAAATAATTTCACCCTGCTCATCAAAGACTACAGAAAGCTCGCCCAAGTATTTACCATAAGCATAAGCCTGAATGATTTGAGTTCCATTAACAACAGTAGGATAAGGACCCTTTGCCCTGTCACTCACGTTTGACAGGTAGGCGTTATCATGGCCACCGACGATGACATCAATACCTGTCGTGTTAGCTGCAATCTCTTTATCTATTTCATAGGAGGAGTGTGAAAGCAGTATTATTATGCCTACTCCTTGAGATGTTAGTAAATCAACCTCAGTCTGAACAGCTGTAATCGCGTCCGTAAAGATTATATTGTCACCTGGGCTTGATAAATCAACCACATCTTCGGTAACTGCACCAATCAAACCAATTTTATGACCACCTCTTTCGATAGTTGACGATTTTTGTAATTTACCTTTAAGCTCAGGCTCCATGTCAACATTTGCATTAGCCATAAGAACTGGGAAGTTGACAGTATCCATGAAAGCTCTGAGTGTTTCAGGGCCATCATCAAATTCATGGTTACCAACAGCCATACCGTCGTACTGAAGTTTGTTCATCATTTCAGCAGCCACTTTACCTTTGTAAAGGTTATAGAAAAGTGTTCCCTGGAACTGGTCACCGCCATCTAGCAAGATAGTATTTTCATGCCTTGAGCGAGCATCCTCAATCGCTGAAATTAATCTTGCAGTTCCTCCAAAGCACTTGCCTTCAGCATTACTCTCAGCAGAGCAATTATTGTCATACTTACTTATTGGTCTAAATCTAGCATGAAAATCATTTGTATGAAGAATGGTCACCTCAAATGCACTATGGCCATCAGCCATAACTGGATGTGAAGATAGACCCAAAGTTAAAAAACAGCCGAGACCAATTGCTATCAGCAATGACTGAAATTTTCTAAATTTTATAGAATTAAATACATCAAATAGCTTCATAGCTATCCCTCCTTTTTATGATGAGTAAAAATTATCAAATAATAAGCAGACTTTATTATTTGAGTAAATATTGTAGTCCTTTTTATTGAATTTGAAAAGGGGTTAAAATATTTAAATATGAATATTTATTGCTGGAGCAATTAATAAATCTTATCAATGAAAAAACTACTCCTTACAATTTTCTTTATCACACTTTTTGCTGTAGGGATAATTTATAAGGACATTTTACTTTTTCTAAAAGTTTTACTGTACGGAGGGTTTTGGTGGTCGATCATATTGCTAACAAAGTACTTATCTAGAGACTTTACAGATGGTAGAAAAAATGACTTCTTTGGAGAGTAAGCTTAGAGAAACCTCGTCTTTAGTTTGGTAAACCAGTTAGAGACATCTAGATTGATTGAGTATAAACAAGGAAGAAGTATAAGGGTCACAAAAGTTCCAAACAACAAACCATAACCAAGAGCCATGACCATCGGCTGAAGGAACGCATCTTTACCGCCAAAACCATAAATCAATGGTAAGACCCCTGCGAGCGTTGTAAGGGTCGTTAATATTACAGCCCTAAGCCTGTCTTTGGCGCCCCTTGCAATCCAAAGCGATGAGACATCATCTTTAGTTTCACTTTGCTTAATGAAATTTAAGTGACTAATCATCACCAGTGAGTCATTTACAACAACACCCACTAATGCCAAGACCCCCAATAAAACAAAAAAGCTAAATGTTTCAGAGTGGAAGAAAAATGCCCAAACAACGCCAATCAAAGCGAAAGGAATACTGAGGATAACTAACAATGGCTGAGAGTATGAATTAAAAAGAAGAGAAATAAGCATATATATTCCAAATACTGCAAAACCAAGCGCCAAAGAAAAGTCACTCAAGGCTTCTTTTGCCTCCAAAGAGCTTCCCCCTTCTATGACACGGACTTCAGGAAAATTATTAATCAAATCGAGCTCATCAAGTGCTCTTTTTGAGACAGATTGCGCGGTGGTTATTGCGTCTTCAACCGCTGCGCTGACTTTGACAACTCGCTCACCATTTAAATGTTTGTAGTTTGGATCGCCCGGAGTCTCAATGACACTTGCAAATTGGGACATTGGTATCATTCTTCCTTGGTTATTTCTGATCGAGGTTTTCGTAATATAATCATCAGAATAATTACTATCACCAAGATACATTTTGACGTTTAGGCTAGTATTATTAAAATCAACATCAGAAACATCCATCCCAGAATAGATGGTCCTTAAGTGACTATAAACCTGCTGATATTGAATACCTAATCTTGCCATTGACTCGTAATCTAACAAAACTTCAATTCGATTTTTGCTTAAATCGTCATCACGATCAATGTCACTTACACCCTCGAAGCTATTAAGAATTTTTTCAAGCTGATCGACAGCTGCTTGACGCTGCACATCATTACTTCCAATTAAACTGAGCTCAATATCAAGCGCCCCACGAGGGCCACCCCTATTTGTCCTAAAATTAATCCTTGAAACGCCTTCAATATCTTTTGTTTCTGCCTTTAGAATTTCTATAATGTCTTTGGCAGTAGCTTCACGATCATTAGCTGGAATCAACGTAATTGCAATAGACGCCCGATTAGATCCTCTTGATCCAATTGTGCTTGTAAAAAAGTCTAGGTTTGAACCAACCTTATCCATAATAATCTCATCAATTTTAATGATGGACTGCTCTGTCGTCTCAACAGGAGTGCCAAGAGGAGTCTGCACTCTTATATTTATTGAATTTGTTCCACTTGATGGCCACTGGATATAAGAAATTTCTTTTGTTCCTACATAAGCACTAAAAGCCAGAAGCGCAATAAACAGACTCAAAATTATGAAGCGCCACCTAAGGATTACTAATAATGCTTTTTCAAACCATCGTTCGACTGGCTTAAACCATGTTTTTTGTTTATTGGTCCCACTACCAGACATATGCGCTGGTAAGGCGACGCTTACCTCAAGCAATGAAAACGTTAGAGCACAGATAACAGTAATTGGCAATATGTATATAAATTTTCCTGTCGTACCACTTACTAGTAGAACGGTCGATATGGCAAGGACTGTAGTTAAAATAGTTGTAATAACAGGCATGATGACCCTTTTAAGACCATCAACGATATTTTGATAGACGTCACCACCCTTCTCTTTAAAGTGGTGAATACTCTCGGCTATGATGATGCTGTCATCCACAACCAGTCCTAGCACTAAAACCATTCCAATCGTTGAAATTAAATTAATAGTTTCACCTGCAAAGCCCAAAAAAGCCACGGTTCCTAAAAGGGTCACAGGGATACTCACAGCTACCCAGAACGCAGTTTTTAAAGACAAAAATAGCCCCAGAACTACCATAATTAGGGCTAGTCCTACTAGAGCGTTATTCATTACAATGTTTAATCGATTGGATACCGGCTTTGATCTGTCATCGGTAACAATTAAATTAAGATTTGAAGGATAGGATTCTTTTAGAACATCTAAAGTCGCTCTTACTTTTTCAATCGTTCTAATAACGTCTGCTTTTTCTGTTTTTGTAACCTTAAGAATATAGCCCTTAGTACCATTAATACGAGAAACTGTGTTGAAACCAATCTCACCCTCATCGATGGTTGCAATGTCTTTTAATAAAATGGTTGGCCCATCAAAACTAGACTTTACAACAACATTCTCCAAAGACTCCATGGTTTCATATTCAGAGATAATCACTATATTTTTTTGATTCCTTCCTTGATTATTATCACCAATAGCAGAGCGGATATTTTGATCTGCGATGACGCTTCTGACTTGATCAAAAGAGAGTTGATACTGTAAGAGTTTTTCTGGATTAATTCTAATTTGGACTTCTCTCTCTGAATCTCCACTTACATTAACACTTGAAACGCCATCTATCAAAGATAGGTTTTTCTCAATATTATTTGCAATTCCTTTAGCGGTCTCAACATTAATATTATCACCCCCAATAACGATTGTAAGAATTGGCCACTCCGTGCTGGTTCGATCAACCACACGTGGATCATTTGCATCCTCAGGCAAGTCTTCGATTTCATTAACCGCCTCAGCAATACTATCCTTTACTTTCTGAATATCATCTACCTCTTCATCAATTTCAATATTGATACGGGACAAACCCTCTGAGGAAGTTGAGGTTAACTCTTTGATTCCATAAATTCCCTTAATTTTGCTTTCAATGACATTAGTAATATTTTTCTCGACGTCTCTTGGGGAGGCGCTAGGATATGAGGTATTAATTGAAAGTCGATCAAACTCTATAACAGGATAGGTATCACGCTGTATTTTTTGCAGTGTCATAAATCCAAGTATGACAATTGATAATGTAAACAGGAGAGCCAACTTTTTTTGTCGAACAAGGAAATTTAAGAAAGCATTCATAGTTTAAAGATTCTGCGAACTAACTTTTTTAATGGATTGTAATCGTCTTGAAGACATTTGGCACTCACCCCTTTTTTTGTATTGTGCTTAGTAAAAAAAATTATAACTTTATGGTGTATATAATATTGTTTAATATTTTACAAAAGATGAAGTTTGAGTGAATGTTTGATAAGTCTGAAATTGTCATAATTGACGAGCGCCTTTATCACCTGGGTATAAAAAAAGGGGATCTAGCTCAAAACATTTTTATTGTTGGAGATCCCGCAAGAGCCAAACGCGTAGCCAAAGAATTTGATACTGTTGACCGTGAAATTTCAAATAGAGAGTACCTAACATTAACAGGCAAATACAAAGGTATTCCAGTATCTGTCATTGGGACTGGAATTGGTACAGATAACGTTGAAATTGCTTTAGTAGAGGCCTTCATTGAGCACGAATTCAATTTTGAGAGTAAAACAAGAAATAATTACTGTGAGCCAATGACACTAATAAGGCTTGGAACATCGGGCGGAGTTCAGTCAGATATCAATCCTGGCTCGCAAGCCATTGGGTCTTATGCACTTGGTCTGGACAATACTGGCATCTATTTTGAAGAGCCTTCAAAAGATCCAATAATTGACAGAATTGAAGAGTCTGCTGAAAAAATATTGAATAAGTCTATCCTTAGCTCATCAAGATTCAAAGGCAAGCTCAGCCCTTATGCATCGAAAGCATCCATTGAAGTTACTAATGCCTTGGAAAGCCAGGCTTTAAAACAGGACATTGAATATAAAGTAGGTATCACTTCATCTTCCCCAGGGTTCTATGGCCCATCCTCACGATATATTGAAGGTTTAATAAATACATTTCCTGACATAAAGGGAAGTCTTTCAAAGATTGATATTGATGGATTAAAAGTTCTTAATATGGAGATGGAGTCAAGCCTATTTTTTCACTTATGCGCTCAGATGGGATACCGAGCTGGAACAATTTGCACTGTCATTAGCGGACCAACAACGAGCGCCGCTGTTATCGATTATGACAAAGCAATTGGGGATACAATAAGCGTTGGATTAAATGCCATGAAAGAGCTATATGAATCAAACTAACAAGAAATTCAACATCAGACTTCCAGGAAAAATATCTATTTTATTTTTTTTAATTGCAGTCCAAACAGCTACTGCAGATGAACTCAATAAGATGAGCACAATTGATGGTGAAACTAACAAAGTTATCGTTGAAAGCGTTGATTTTGAGAGACTGAAATCTAATGACACTACCTATATTTCAATCAAAAGCAAAATAACTACAAATGTAAGGTGCGCACTTTTTGACAAAAACGGGAGACCAGTAACCACAGTTGAAGGAATTATTTCACCGCCAAAAACAAAGCTTCAAGCCGAATCTAAAAACGTAATGGTAACCTCGGTGAAATGCACTGAACAAGAGCACAAAGGAAAAGATCAAGGCAGTGAAAGCATAGATATGTACTATAAAATGCCAACATTCTTGCTGGACGATTAGGTATTACCAAATCACAACAAAGAATTTAGACCTAATATCTAGTAATAGAGAGCCACTAGATATTAGGACTTTTAAATTAAGTAGCTATTTTTGATTTTCTATATTTTTAAATTCACGAACCGTCAAGGCCGCCCCAATAATTGCAAGAACAAAACAAAATAGACCCGTAATAAATATTAATGAATCATCCATAGTTAGTCCTTCCTCGCAATTATTTTAAAATAAATAGCAAATGTTAAAATTGATGGGATCCAAGTTGATGTGAACAAGGCTTCCTGCCTTGTATCAACCCCTTGAAACCACAGATAAGCCGTAGTCACAAAAGCAACTCCAACTGAAATTAAAATACATATATCTGACGTTTTAATCATAATTACATCCTTGTTAAAAGTTAGTCTTCATTCCAAAAAGCCCAAGAAGCAACCATCAAAAGGAACACCGTGAATGAAGCGTGTGCCCTAATGCTTGTCTCCTGAGGTAGTACTATTAAAAATGGGACGATATTAGCCATACCAAGTAAAAGCCAAACTACCGACAATGATGCTACTGAAAGCGCTAATACCCCTATTTTTCTTCTCATATTTAAATTAGTAGTTCAACTTCAAATTGTGCAGTTTAGAGAGCAGACGTGAAGGCTCTATGGAGAATTAATGAATGTTGAGTGGAGATTGCTTTAAGGTATCAATTTTTGCTCTAATACATCTTTTGCATTTCATAGATTTATGAAATAATTCAATTGTAATTTAAATCTTAAGCCACTTAATGAACCGTATTCAAGCTAAAAAGCTGTTAAACAGTAAATGGACAAAGCTAAAGTCAACTAACAAGGAGAGACATTTTTTAGTCTCTGAACTCAAACATGATGAAAACAACACAATATCGCAGTGCTTTCTAGAGGCAGTCATATCAAAGAGGACTGAACCCATTGATTGGAATGAATTAAAAGACTCAAGTATTTGGTTACAAGGCTGGAAATAAATATGAAAGAAATACTTCTCAATTCTTAAATATAATAATGCCATGAATAAAAATAAAAACGGGTTAACGACTGAGCTTCTGGATAACGGAATGACCCTGCAAACAAACTTTGAGAATGGTCTAAAACATGGAGTCGAAACTTATTGGTATGCCAATGGCCAAAAAGCCTCCGAGGGTAACTATCTCGACAACAAACTGGATGGAGTGCTTACCTACTGGTATGACAATGGTACTAAGGCTTCTGAGGGCTTCTATATCAATGATAAGCCTGAGGGGGTTCAAACTGCCTGGAATGAGAATGGTCAAATTGAATCTGAGCAAGAGTACAAAAATGGGATGTTGAATGGCGCATCCATCTTCTATGAGAACGGAATTAAAACCGCCGAATATGTTTTGAAGAATGGTGATGTTGTTGGAGATTTGAATGGATGATAGGCTCATTGACTGCCATACAGAACTAAAAAGACTGCGTGACTTGCAGTATGAGTTTGACTTTAATGACAATAATGAACAATCAATCTTTTATAAGCAGAAAGCTGAATATATTCAAAGTCTTATAAATAAAGGGATTGACTATATTCCTAACTTTTGATCATAGAATGCCTTCTTTAACCCACTATTATTTTGGCTATGGGTCTAATTTATCGAAAGATCAAATGCTCGTTCGCTGCCCTGAGTCAAGTTACTTGACTTCTGGAAGTCTCTCAGATTATTCTTGGTTCATTAATACTCGAGGATATGCCAGTATAAAGCCCAATCAAAAAGATTTTGTCTTGGGTGAAATATTTACACTTAGTGATAAAGATATCGAATTATTAGATATCTACGAGAGTGTCGCAGAGGGTATGTATGAAAAATTTATTATGAGCGTTAAGTCCCAGAGCGGCTTTATAGATTGCCTTGTTTACATTGCATCTGATAAAGAAATAGGTCTGCCTCAAGCTGAGTACATTGAGAGAATCAATGCTGGCATCAAAAGCGCAAACCTTCCTTCAGATTATGTTCAAAAATCAATCAGGCCTTTTGTTCCAGAAAGCTAAAGAATAGCATTCAAGTCATCATTAACAAAACAATCGACAACTAAATGGTATCTATCAATTTTGCTATTATTACTGACTGAGTGCGGCTTGGTCACATCTAAGAAGTAGTAGCGTCCTGTTTTTAGATTAAGTTTCTGACCCAACTTATCTTCATCACTCTCATAAATCGTAAATATAACATCCTTATTTGTTCTAATTGGAACGTGAAGCCTAATTATTTTTTTGTTCTCAATATCCTGATCAATGCTGTCATTGTGTTTACGTAGTGATTTACCTGCAGCTAGCTTCATAAATCGAATTCTCTCAAATTCACAGGGCAGCCTAGCTAATATTTCGCGTATAGGTCCCATAACAGGTTTATTTAGTAATGATGTCCACTGCAGATTATTGTCAATTTTTATATCGTTGCTTACGAAGCCTGGTTTGTATATATCTGAGGGGTTAGCTCCATATCCGTGGACCGATATCGCCGTCCATATATGGTTGTTTTTATAGGGTGCAATCTGAGTCAAAAGCTCAAATTTTGCATGGTCGAGATAGTCAGAGACAGCAGATAAATCCTCCATATAAGGCTCTACTAATAACTCATAATTATTCATCCATAAATTAATATTTTAGACTTTTGTGTATACTTAAGTTTAAACTACAACATTGAAAATATGTACTGCATTAATACTGAAATACCAAAAGAAATTTGTGACATTGATGATGAGCTAAAGGCAATCTATCACAGTAAAGATACAGTATGTATTTGGGTCCTTAAAACGCGAGCAGATCGTAATCGTTTTATGGATGAAACTTCTGGAATGCTCAAAAATGAAAGAGAGGTATACTTTGATTCATTTTATGACTAAACGTTAAAGGAATTTACTATGAGCTGGTGGTCAACAGTAATTGGTGGTGCAGTAGGTTTTATGATTGGAGGTCCTCTTGGAGCGATGCTTGGGGTGGCCTTTGCAGGAAACCTTTCAAAAAGAAAATCTCAATCTGGCTTCAATAGTAATTTTGGTCCAGGAAATCAGCAGCGTGTTCAGGCGGCCTTCTTTAGTGGCGTCTTTTCAGTCATGGGTTATATCTCTAAGGCGGATGGAAAAGTTTCAAAATCTGAAATCATCATGGCGCAACAGGTCATGGAGCATATGCAGTTATCAGAGGATATGATTAAAGTGGCTAAGGATCTCTTTAATCAGGGGAAACAGGAAGATTTCAATCTGGATGAGGTGCTTGAGCAGTTTCGCGTTGAAACGCATAGAAGAACACACTTAATTCGTATGTTTTTAGAGATTCAAATCCAGGCAGCTTATGCCGATGGCGTGTTCGATAAAAGTGAGCATAATGCGCTCAAATATATTGCCCAAAAACTTCACTTCCCACCTCAAGAGTTAGAGAGCCTCATTCAGCAGTTTTCAGCCTCTAAGGGTCGCTCTAAGCAGGTATCTGTTGACGACGCATATAAAATACTCGGTGTAAATCAGTCGCTTAACGACAAAGAGATTAAGCGAGCCTATAGACGACTTTTGGCTCAGCACCATCCAGACAAGCTGGTTGCAAAAGGCCTTCCAGAAGAAATGCAAAAACTAGCTAACGAAAAGACTCAAGAAATAATTAGCGCTTATGAAATTATAAAAAAGCACCGAGGTATTCGCTAGTTGGACACTAATGTTTTAGTTAGAATGGTTTATCTCTACAGTGCCTACCTGAGTCTCTACTGAGACCACTTCCTCGTTTGCATCTAGTACTTTTTTTCTTGAGGCTGTCGCCCTTTCCATTGACTCGTTATTTGCATACAAAGAAACTGCTATCAGTGTATTGCCTTCAGCCTTAATACCTAATAGCTGTTCGGCCTCTGGAAAGTCAACTGGTGCGTTCTTTACATAAGACATGGCTGCAACATCGGCTGCACTTTGCGATTTAAAGGTTACCGTTGTGATTCTAGCTACTGACATTGTTACCCCTCTAAAAGTTAAAGAAATTTGATTATAGCGCATGGAGAGACATTTGAAACTAGTCAATCAAATTTAACTGGCAATACGTTTGAGCATTAATTCCTTATGATTGGCTCACGAGGGATATGAGTTATAATCTCAGGCCCTTGTGTGGTAACGATAGATGTCTCACCAACCGCCATCGAGAGGCCTGTTTCTCGATCGTTTAAAATCATGTGGGTAAAGAAAGTCATGTTTTCCTCTAATTCCAGCGGGTTTCCTTCAAAAATCATCGGTTGCTCCATCCAGGTTGGTGGCCACATCGCGCCCATCGTGTAACCTGCAACTGTTAAAACTGCGTCATGCTCATTGTTCGCTTCTAACGTTGATTTGTATATTTCAAAGAGATCACCTACGGTCTTTCCAGGTCTAAGTGCTGATTGAACAGCATTAAGAGCGATGACACTAGTCTCATGCATTTTGAGGTGTCGTTGGTTGATTTTAGGACCAGTTAGAACAACGCCCATGCTTGCAACATGATAACGCCTATATGCAAGGCCAAGCTCGAGTGTAACTTGGTCATTCTTTGAAACATTTTTGCGTTTTGATGTGTAGCGCAAATTCAATGCAGAATCACCACTTCCCAGAGGAGGTATATGCGCTGGTAGGTCAGCGTCTAGCCTAAAGAGAGTGTCATAAAAAGTGGCATAGATATCACCCTCAAAGGCGCCAGGATAAGTTGCCTCGATGGTTTTTTCCATAACGACGTCCATCACATCACCAGCCTTTCGAAAATACTCAAGCTCCTGAGAGCTTTTGACTAAGCGAAGATCTCTAATAAAATCAGGCGCAGCGCAAAGATCGCACCAATCCTTTAGTGCTTCATTAATCTCTGTATATAGTCGCGGTGTTAGCCCCATCGTATCGACCTGAATACCCACCCTTTTTCCTTTCATGTTATGGGAGCTGAGCATATCCTTGATATGTTCAGCGCGAGATGAGTTTTGAGAATCAGGAGAGATTCTCACATCTTTACAGATTGAAGAGTAATAAAGATTTGCTAAATCAGCTGGCCTTGCTAAATGTGTTAATGCGCCGTCTGCTGAGAGGAACATGCTTCCAAAAATACAAAAACCATCGCTCTCATAACCAGTAAGCCAGTACATATCCTCTATTTTGAATATTAACAAACCATCCAACTCAAGCTCCTGTAGACGTTTTTGTGATTTTTGCTGGCGCTGATAGAATTCTTCTTTACTAAAATGAATGTAAGGTTTAGTCATTTTTTGTAGGGCTAATGATTTCAATAAATTGTACCATTCAATATTACGATAAGTAGATCTCTAACTCTTTATCTAAACAACTCAAAATCTTCATCTAATCTTTATATCAATTTATTAGTATATTGTTTTTTTTGAAGTTTTAAGTTAAATGGAAACTAAATTGGTAATTTGGACAACGCTTTGTATGGTCTTTATGCTCAGCTTTATGTACATAATGGTGAGCCTTATTAGTAGTTTTGTTCACTGATTTCAGGAGGTTTTACAAGATATGACACTCGCAAAATATAACACTAAAAACGGCTCTCCCAACAAAAGACGTAAAACAAAGAGAGCATTAGAAAGAGAGCACCAAGAGCTTATGAAGATGGAGTCTTCTATGGATCAAAATTTAAGGGATGCTTATTTTAACAATTTAGTATTTCTTCAGGAAGAGTTAAGAGTGAATGAGGGTTTTTAAATATATCTTAGTATTTGGCAGCTACGCGCTGTTAGCTCTTTTTTTATACGTTGGCCTCACAAACCTCTAGTTTTATTAAAACTTTGTCATCATATATATGTAAACATATATATCTATAATTTAAAAGTGTGCTATAATATTTTTAGAGTTTGAAGTTTAAATTGATCAGATTTCTGCAGGTATCAAGCTCGCAATTAAAATGCTTGATTATTTAGATAGACAGTTTTACAGACGGTGAAAGGCCGCGTCACACTAGGACGAAAATTATGAAAATTGGAGCGCTCAAAGAAATATCATTAGGTGAACGTCGCGTTGCTCTTACTCCCGATAGCGCATCACAGCTTCAGAAGCTTGGGTATACCTGTCTTCTCGAAAAAAACGCTGGTCTGGACTCAGGGTTTAGTGATGAGCAATATAAAGCAGCAGGCGTTGAGATTATAAATACTGCCAAAGAGCTTACTGATAAAACTGACGTGATTGTCAAGGTTCTCCCCCCATCCGAATCGGAACTCCAAAGACTATCCTCATCTAACACCCTCATCTCTTTCTTCTATCCAGGCAGCAATGAATCACTATTGCTGGCGGCTAAGTCTAGTGAGTCAACTGTAATCGCTATGGATATGGTTCCTCGAATAAGTCGTGCCCAGAAGATGGACGCCCTTTCATCTATGGCTAATATTTCTGGCTACCGAGCGGTGATTGAGGCTGGTAATAACTTTGGTCGTTTTTTCACAGGTCAAATGACCGCAGCTGGCAAAGTCCCGCCAGCCAAGGTTTTGGTGGTTGGTGCTGGTGTCGCTGGTCTTGCAGCGATAGGAACCTCTATCTCTCTTGGCGCTATAACATACGCGTTCGACGTGCGTCCAGAAGTGGCCGAACAGGTCGAATCAATGGGCGCTGAATTTGTCTTTCTAGACTTTGCAGATGAAAAGGTCAACGACTCGTCATCGGGTGGCTATGCTTCTGTCTCTTCTCCTGAATTTGCAGCAGCTCAACTCGGCAAGTTCCGAGAGATTGCACCAGAAATGGATATTGTTATTACCACTGCTCTAATCCCTAATCGAGAAGCGCCAGAGCTATGGACCAAAGACATGGTTGACACAATGAAACCAGGATCAGTAATAGTTGATTTGGCTGCAGAAAAAGGAGGAAATTGTAAACTGACCGTGCTAGATGAACGGGTTGTGACAGACAATGGCGTTATTATTATTGGTTACACTGATTTTCCAAGCCGTATGGCCGCTCAGGCTAGCTCCCTTTATGCCAGCAATATTCGTCATATGATTTCAGATTTAACGCCTGAAAAGGATGGTGTGATCGTTCACAACATGGAGGATGATGTCATACGTGGGGCAACTATTGTTTACTCTGGTGAAATTACTTTCCCGCCACCTCCGCCTAAAATTCAAGCTATTGCAACTGTTCATAAAGAGAGAGCGCCTGAAAAAACGCCAGAAGAAATTCGTGCTGATGAAGTATCAGCCTTTAAAAAGCAAACTAAAAATCAAATTATATTGCTGAGTGTTGGAGGTATTTTGATGTTCTTGGTTGGCAGCTACGCGCCAGTCAGCTTTATGCAGCACTTTATTGTATTTATCTTGTCTGTATTTGTTGGCTTTCAAGTGATTTGGAATGTTAGTCATTCACTTCATACTCCGCTGATGGCTGTGACCAACGCCATTTCGTCGATCATAATATTGGGTGCAATACTTCAGATAAGCTCAACCGGACTTCTAGTAACAGTGCTCGCTGCGATTTCAATCTTTTTTGCCGGCATCAATATATTTGGTGGCTTCCTTGTAACAAGGCGCATGCTTGCCATGTTCCAAAAATCTTGAGGGCCTGAATTATGGAAATGGGATTTACTTCAGCTGTTTATGTTCTTGCTGCCGTCTTATTTATATTGTCTCTTGGTGGACTTTCAGGACAGGAAAGTGCAAAACGTGCCGTTTGGTATGGCATTACCGGCATGGCTCTGGCTGTATCCGCCACTCTGTTTGGTCCTGGGAATGGTCTATGGTGGCTCTCAGTTGCAATGATTGCTGCTGGCGGCCTAGTAGGTTATCTTCTAGCATCAAAAGTTGCCATGACGCAAATGCCAGAGTTGGTTGCTGGCATGCATGCATTGGTAGGCCTTGCTGCAGTTTTTGTCGGCTTTAATACGCATTTTGAACTTATCAATATTGCATCACTGGATGTCAGCGCGCTGAAAACGCTTGATGGATTTTCAGCACTACTGGCTAAAAAATCAGCCGTTGAGATAAATATACTTCGGGTTGAGACTTCTTTGGGCATCTGGATTGGTGCGGTCACATTTACGGGATCAGTGATCGCCTACGGTAAGCTCTCTGGAAGAGTAACATCAACAGCCTTCCGGTTGCCTGGTGGTCACCTTTTGAATGCAACAGCAGCCATATTGTCTGCACTATCAATGGTTTGGTATTTAAATAATGGTGAGTTATTGTCAATGATCATGTTGACCCTCTTGGCTTTATTCATTGGTTATCACTTGATTATGGGTATCGGTGGAGCAGATATGCCGGTTGTTGTGTCAATGCTAAACTCTTATTCTGGTTGGGCAGCTGCAGCAATTGGATTCAGTCTCGGTAATGACGTTTTAATAGTTGTAGGTGCACTAGTTGGATCATCTGGTGCCATATTGTCTTACATCATGTGCAACGCCATGAATCGATCTTTTGTGAGCGTTATTCTAGGCGGCTTTGGAGGCTCATCTGGCCCACAAATGAAGCTTCAGGGCGAACAAGTGCCTATAAATGCAGATGGTGTTGCCTCAGTCCTCAATGATGCTGACAGTATTATTATAATTCCAGGCTACGGTATGGCTGTAGCCCAGGCGCAACAATCAGTGTCTGAATTAGCTCGTAAGCTAAGGGCTCAGGGCAAAGAGGTTCGCTTTGCCATTCACCCGGTCGCTGGGCGTTTGCCCGGCCATATGAACGTCCTTCTGGCTGAGGCACGTGTACCTTACGATATTGTTATGGAGATGGATGAGATCAATGATGATTTTTCAAACACCGATGTGGCCATTGTGATTGGATCCAACGACATTGTAAATCCTGCTGCGCAAGACGATCCAAACAGTCCAATTGCAGGTATGCCTGTCTTGGAATGTTGGAAAGCCAAACATGTCTTTGTCTCTAAAAGAGGCCAAGGAACAGGCTATTCTGGAATTGAAAATCCATTATTCTTTAAGGAAAACACTAGAATGTTCTATGGAAATGCGAAAGAATCTATCGACAAGCTGTTGCCGCTGATCGACTAGATGTTTGGTATCTCTCATCAATAATATTTAATGAGGTTTTCATTACAGCTCCTACAAAGATTATCTCTCAATCTTAAAATTTCATAATTAGATCCGAATTGCTATAAACTTAAGTTAACTGATATAGACGAGGATAGTAAATTATGACTGTTCAGCACAAACACTTAATCGTTAGAGCAGAGGTTCAGAAACCACCAACTGATCAAAAATGGGCACACACCTGGCTAACTGAATTGGTCTCAAAGATTGGAATGCAAATATGCCAAGGGCCTATTACAACCTATCTAGATATGCCTGGCAATAGAGGCCTAACTGGCCTCGTTATTATTGAAACTTCTCACATAGCGCTTCACTGCTGGGATGAGTCAGACCCAGGCTTAATGCAGCTCGATGTATATACTTGTGGTGATCTGCCCACAGAGATCATTTTTGAAGAAATCAAACAGTTCAAGCCTGTTAAAGTGGAGTACAAGTTCCTAGACAGAGAGCATGAATTGACTGAAATTGAACTTTAGCTTTTTACTTGTCAAACAAACTAAATTCTATTTAAACCTGCTACCTTCTTTAGCCCATAGCTTGAAGTTTGAATGGTGTTCTTACCACACCCATCTCTTCGGCCATTTTTTTAGCTGAATCCGAATTAAACATCGCCATCATGCCTGCTGGATCAAAAACATCAACAACAACAATAGCAGTATTGTCGTCCACTTTTCCTACCTTAGCATTTCTTGAGAATTGTGCCCTTTGATCAGCAAGGGCATCAAACCCCTTCTTCCAATCATCAAACGTTCCATTATTTATTTCAATCATAACCATTGTATTCATTGTTTTCCCCTAAGTTTTCTAACAGTAATTATTAGTATTTTGCAAACTCAGTATATACCCAAGATCTTGCTCAGGTCAAGCTGACAAATATTTGAGATTGTAAAAACTACCCTACTCCTACCCCACTCTTCACATCGTGAAAATGTCTGAGAAAAGCCAATCTAGACTATTTTTCCTTCCAAAGTGGCACCATTGAAGACCAAACTCCATCTTTTTTTAATCGGTGATAAATTGCAGCCGAGATATGGACGCCGATTAACCAATAGATAACAGAAACTACAAATTCATGAATACCAATTACAATATTAATTAGTATTCCATCCTTTATACCCAGCCAGAATAGTAGTCCAATGATTAGTCCTGAGAGTGGGATAGCTGCAAGGCAAACATACATTCCAGTATGAACAACTTTAGCTGCTCGCTTTTGTACTTCTGGTGTGTGCTCTGGCAGAGATGATTGTTGCGTTTTTTTCATATAAAAAAAACGAACAGTAAGTAGCAATATAAATGCCGTCGCAAACATCACCTCGAATTCCAAAAGACCATCATCTTCCAGTTGATTGAGGCTGTCAATCTGCTTCAATAAACCGTAAAGAAACAAAAGCACAAAACCCCAATGTAACAGTTTTGCTAAATAGCTAAATTTTGGATAATTCATTTTTACAGTTGTAATGCTTCTTAAATCCTAATCTGCCCTTCTCATTGTAAAAACTCCTAAGATAACCAAAACTAAGCTATTAATCAACCATAAAGGCGCCACAATGCTATCTCCACTGTTCGATAACTGTTCAGGACTCAAGATAGCAAGATAAGCAAACATTACAAAGGAGGTAAGCGATAATAAACCCGATAGCCAATTAGGGAAAAGGTTAGTACAAAAATATCCTAATCCAGTGAAAAATATTCCAAGGTACATAATAGACCAACCTGTCCAGGCAATTGCTTCACCAATTAAATCAGACTCAGCACTGAGTTCTGCACTATTTATAGCATCTGAAACAAGCCCCATAATCAAACCAACAACAATCATGAGTAGTCCCGCATCAATATATATCTGAACTTTTTTAAAAGCATTCTTTTCAACATTCCTTGTCACCATAAAAGCTAGCGGGATAGTAAGCAATGCGTAAGCTGCTATTTTTTCAGTGTGGCCCTTACTTAGAAGACCAGTTTCCCCTAAAAGCATATAAACAACTAGCGAGCCAAGGCCAGCTAATATGAAGAGTATTCCATTTACGTTTTTATCCGACATTTTTAACCCTTTTTGTTAAATTAACAAATATTCTACAGAATATATCAATTTCTTAGTAACTTCACCAAATCTTTCTCAAATCAACTTATAAATTTCACCAAGCAAGAATTTCACAATCGTATCATTCAATCTCTTATAACTACTAAGGAAGCAAAAAATGAAGAAATTACTATCAATTACCCTAATGACTCTACTATTACCTTCTATGGTCTTTGCTGGATCTTGTCCAATGCTCAAATCAGAAGTTGAAGGAAAAATTGCTGCACTAGATCAAACACAACATGCAACTTTAATTAGTATAGCGCTCATGCTTCACGAGCAGGGTGTCAAAGCACATGATTCTGGTGACCATGGTATGTCTGAAGAGTTACTAAATGGAGCTTTAAGATTATTGGATGTCTAAACTCTAAATAATTAATGAAATGTGCCTTAACTTTTTTAAGGCACACTAATTTAAGTTAAAAGCGCTTGCGTATATACTTTTTAATCACTTTCTCTATAATTATCCTTTACTAATTAATCAGACTGAAGAGCGTTGTATAAGTTAACGCCGAAAAGCTCACTAAATCGTTTTTGAAAAGCTCTCCTCAGTAAACTTTAAATACGTATCAAAAACCATACACACATTCCTAACAAGAAGCTTGCCCCTCTCCATTACCTTCAGGGATTCGTTATTTAATTTAATGAGGCCATCACTCTGCATCTGCAGTAACTCTAATAGACACTCTTCAAAATAACTTATAAATCTTATAGAAAAGCGTTTCTCTAGTCTCTGGATGTTAACCTCAAAATGACAAATAAGCTCCATAATTAAGGCTCTCCTTATCTTGTCATCAGTATTGAGAATTAAACCCTTGCTGATTGGTAGATGCCCAGATTCCAGTGCTTGATAATATCTTTTGAGATCTTTTTCGTTCTGAGAATAGCTATCTGCCACATGTCCGATAGAACTAACACCAAGACCGACAATGTCACACTCTGAATGTGTTGAATAGCCTTGGAAGTTTCTGTGCAGATTTCCCTCAATTTGTGCGATAGCAAGTGGGTCATCCGGGAGAGCAAAATGGTCCATGCCAATATATATATAGCCCTGAGCGATAAGGTATTCCAGTGAGTATTGAAAAATTCTAAGCTTTTCAGCTGGGTTCGGCAATTCCTCTAGGGCAATTCTTCTTTGTGGTTTAAATCGCTCTGGTAAGTGCGCGTAATTAAATAGAGAAATCCTCTCTGGACGAAGATCATTTACTTTTTCAAGTGTTTTTATAAATGTGTCTTTTGACTGTCTCGGTAAACCATAAATTAAATCAATGCTTACAGAGGAAAAGTCATTTTTTCTTGATAAGTCAATAACAGCTTGTGTTTGTTCAAAGCTTTGAACTCTGTTGACTGCTTTTTGAACCTCAAAATCAAAATCCTGAACACCAATACTGATTCGGTTAAATCTTGCCATAGCTAAGGACTCGATTAGATTTTTATCGACACCGCGTGGGTCAATTTCAATGGAATATTCTCCATTTAATTCAAAATTGAATGCCTGCTGCAACTTACTGCTCAGTTGAATTATTTGATCGCCTGACAAAAAGGTTGGTGTCCCGCCTCCAAAATGCATCTGTTTAACGGACTGCTCTTTATCAAACAATTTCGACTGCATATCAATCTCTTTATATAACGCCTTTATATAAGGCTCTGCCTTAGTTTTATCTTTCGTTACAACTTTATTGCACCCACAGTAATAACAAACCGTGTCGCAAAAAGGAATGTGACAATACAACGAGATTGATGTTTTGCCTTGCTTACTTAAGGCGCTCTGTTGCTGGTAGTCTTTCGGAGAAAAGACAGAAAAATTGTTAGCCGTTGGATACGATGTGTATCTCGGGCCAGAACAGTTATATTTATTGATTAGCTTAGCGTCAAAGAGCCCCATATTGTGATGTCATTGGCCATTTTGTTGATTGGCTCTAGTTTCCAAGGATGATGAGTCACAATTATATAAACAGTGCTGAAAAGTAAACTTGACTTGAATCAAAACATTAGTATCAAGTTCAATAAGGCATTTGTTGGATTGCAGAGTATCAGTGATACTCTGCTTTGAAGTTTATAGGCGTAAACTTAACTTTCGCTAGTTTTAACCACTTCTTAAAGAGCGAGTATGAATACCGCACTCACCGCCACATTTACTAGAGCCGACCCACCTGCCACTTCGCTCATCTCCAGCCGCCACAGCAGTACAAGGAGCGCATCCCAATGACCTGTATCCTTGTTTGTATAATTCATTAACCTTGATATCATTCATTGCTAGATATTGCCAAATTTCTCTCTCTTCCCAAATTAGAATAGGGTTTAACTTGGTCAGTTCTAAATCTCTTGATTCAATTTCTCTGTAGTCTGTTCTGGTTCTGCCTTCTGTACAACGAAGCCCAGTAACCCAACATTTAGCATCAAAATATTCTAATGCATCCTTTGTAGGCTCAACCTTGAATATTTCACAGCACTTGTCTGGGTCAGTGTCGTAAAGGTTGGTTGGAGCATTTGGTATTATTTTGTTGTCACTTTCAAATATTTTGGTTTCTGAGTAACGCTCCACAAACTTCTCCATATATTGTTTTGTTTCTTTGGGTTTAAATGGTGTGGTTACGATAAATCCTTTGATATCAGTTGACACTCGTTTTGCCAAATCCCACACAACACAAGAGTCTTTACCCAAACTATTAGCAACAACTAGACTATCTCCATATTCTTTATATGCTTCATCTATTAAATTTAAGGAGCGTTCTATTTTTTGACTTAACGTCAGACCATTAACCAATTCAAATATTTCTTCACTCGTAGTTATATTTTTTTTCATTATGCTTTAAGTTCCCCTTTTTGTTTATCGCAGTGTTGTTCAAGTTTTAAAATTTTTTGAAAGTATAGTATTAATTTCTATTTAATTAATTTAATTAAAAAAATAGTATTTTTATTTCACTTAAATACTAAATGAATAGAAATATTTTTTATTTCTATTAAATCTTGTGGAAATGAAATTTGGACTTTAGTTAAAGTTGCTCTTCTCAATTTATTTTAAGGTTTGATTATGTCCAAATATATAAATACTTGATTTGTATCAATTTTTTAAAAATCAATATCTATATAATTCATAGTGATATAATTCATATTAAGCTATATATTATGAATAAAAATTTAAAATTAGTCACTTCAAGTGCAGCAGTCATCATGGTGATTGGCCTGGCACTCAATGCTACTGCTCAAACGAGTAGTGAAATTATTGATACTTTAGAATCCAAAACTATCGATGCTGCAGAGTCGCACGTTGAAGAGGTTGGCCGTTCAAGGCTTGGTTCTATTTTTGATAAAGCCGAACTGGATGTAGAGTTTAGCAATGGCAAACCTGAATTTGAGCTTGGTGCCCTTAAGGCCTATGATGGCAATAATGCAAATTCTTTTCTATTTAATCAAATTGGAATAAATGGATACGATGATCGCACGACATTAAATTTAGGCCTTGGCTATCGTATATTAAATACAGACAACACCTGGATGGGTGGCACTAATATTTTTTATGATCATGAGTTTCCAAATGACCATAAGCGTTCAAGTATTGGTATCGAGCTTATTAGCTCTGCAATGCAGCTGAGAGCAAACAAGTATAACGGTATGACAGGATTCATCACAGACAGAAGTGGAACGGACTCTCAAGCACTCGATGGCAACGATGCAAGTCTGAAAATTGCCCTACCCTACTTTCCTGGCGCATACTTTGAATATTCTAAGTACAAATGGGATGCTGTAGAGGGTGCTATTGATGCTGAAGGTAATAAGTATTCATTGGGAGGCAATTTATCAGATAACTTATCTTTCAGTTTTATTCGTACTGATTATGATGATGCTTCAAAGAGTGACATTAACAGAGCCCAATTAAAATATAGTTGGTACTTTGGTAGTGAAAGTAAAGAGCCAACCCTATTTGAAATGGCAGATAAAGCTTATCAGTTAAGAAATCTAACTACACAAAAGTATGACCTGGTTAAACGTGAAAATCGAATTGTCAAACAGAAGAAATTCGGTGCCACTGCGAGTGGTTTTTAATCTCGGAACTTATATATGAAAAAGAATGTTTTAATATTATTTTTATTGCTTTTTGGCTTAAATAACACTGCAATTGCTGCTGCCTGCACAGTGACCAGTGGAGTTACAACATTTCCAACAGGTTCTTCATGCAGTGCAGAGCCAGATTTCTTTCAGCTCAAAATGTATGACATGATGCTTTGTACTGCAGCGCCAACAGCGCCTACAACATCTGCAGCTATGGTTCTTACTAATTGTCAGTCCGTATTGACAAGCTCGGGCGGTACAAATGTATCAGTAACAGACGGAGGCTCTACATCTATTAGTGGAACAATATCTAGGCCAGATAATGGCACATATACACATGGATATATTCGTATTTCAAGTGATTTTGTTGTAGGTGATTCTAGACAGTACGATACAAGTCTTGATGAAAATGGTAATGGCAGTGCAGATGGTGTTTATTGTGCCACTACAGCTAGTGGCGTAGATTGTGATTCAAGCGCCGTTACAGCAGTAAATCAAACAATGGGCATGGGCAGTACGCAATTTGGCAATGATTATTTAATTGAAGATGAAGTTGTGACTGGTGGCTTGGTAGATGCGTGGCTAGTTGATACTAATCAAAAACTTGAGGCAGATACAGATGGTGATGTTACATACTTGGTTGGTGTTCAAACGTTTACTACCCCACTTGTTGTTTCAGATACTACAACATCAATGAATACAGCCTTTGCTGTAAGTACAGGAATGACAGTGATACATAATGGAGGTAATCCACCAATTCTTCAACTTACTAACGGGCCCTTTTCTGTAATTATGACTCTAAACTAATTAACAGATCTAATAAATCTCTACCAAATAAAAAACTCCAAGTATTAATAGAAGCACCATATACCAAACTAAATGATGGTGGAGGGAATGGGATTCGAACCCATGAAACCGTGAGGTTTACACGCTTTCCAAGCGTGCGCGATCGACCACTCTGCCATCCCTCCAATACTTTTTAATTTTTACCCTTTTGAGGACTCTATCATTGCTTCAATCTGTTCATCTTCTATGCGCGTCATGAGCGGCTTAAATTTATTAATTTGGTGTCCTAATAGCGGACTCTTAATGTCATCCCAGTTCAGGGAGTCAACATTCAAAAACGCTTCTGATTTCTCTGCCATCTCAGGGAGAACTGGTTTTAAGTAGGTCATCAGCACTCTAAAGAGATTAATCGCCAGAGAGGTAATCTCATGAACCTCTTGCATCTTGCCCTCTTCTTTTGCAAGCTGCCATGGCTTTTTCTCATCAATGTACTGATTTGCTTTGTCTGCAAGCTTCATAATCGATCGCATAGCCTGGCCATAGTTTCTATCTTCGTAGTGCCCTGCTATCTCTGTGCTGGCATCAACAAACTCATCGTAGAGGGCCTGCTCAATGCAATGACCAGAGAGCTCTTTATCAAACTTTTTCACAACAAATGAAGCACTTCTTGAGGCGATATTGACTACCTTACCAACAAGATCAGAGTTAACGCGCTGCTTAAAGTCTTCAAGGTTGAGATCAATGTCATCAATTCTAGCTGAGAGCTTATAGGCATAGTAATAACGAAGGTATTCTGGATTAAGCGCCTCGAGGTATGTTCTTGCCAAAATAAAGGTACCACGTGACTTACTCATCTTTTGCCCATTTACAGATAAGAATCCGTGTGCAAAGATAGCGTTAGGGGTTCTGAAATTAGAACCCATTAACGTCGCAGGCCAGAATAGTGCATGGAAATAGACAATGTCTTTACCAATAAAATGATAAAGCTCAGTATCAGAGCCCTTAGCAAAGAAGTCATCAAACTCAATGTCTGAGTTGTCACACAGCTTCTTAAAGCTCGCCATATACCCTATCGGCGCATCTAACCAAACATAGAAGTACTTATCTTCGGTGCCAGGAATCTTAAAGCCAAAATAAGGCTTATCTCTTGAAATATCCCACTGCTGAAGTCCCTGTTCAAACCATTCTGCCAACTTGTTACTTACCTGTTCCTGAAGGTGTCCAGCCTTCGTCCAATTTTTCAATTCCTTTTCAAATTGCGGCAAATCAAAGAAGTAGTGCTCTGAATCTTTTTCTATTGGAACTGCGCCAGAAATGACTGATCTAGGGTTTTTTATTTCAGTCGTTGAATAGGTTGCTCCGCACACTTCGCAGTTGTCTCCGTACTGATCTTTTGCGTCGCACTTAGGGCAATCTCCCTTAATGTATCGATCAGGCAGGAACATTTCTTTCTCGGGGTCGAAAGACTGCGAAATAACCCTTTTCTTAATATAGCCCGACTCATTAAGACGGTTATAGATTAACTCAGAAATTTCACGATTCTCCTCTGAATGAGTTGAGTGATACTGACTAAAGTCAATATGAAAGTCACTCAAATCAGCTTGATGGCGCTCACTGACCGAAGCAATGAGCTCTTCAGGTGTAATTCCCATCTCATCTGCTTTAAGCATGATAGGTGTTCCATGGGTGTCATCAGCACACACGTAGTAACACTCATTGCCTTGCATCTTTTGAAAGCGAACCCAGATATCGGTCTGGATGACTTCCAGCATATACCCCAAATGAAGATCTCCATTAGCATAAGGGAGTGCTGAAGTAACTAAGATTCTACGTTTAGCCATAAATAGTCATCAATAATCCTAATATAAATAAGGATTTGTGGGATAGTTGTACGATAAAATATCGCTATTTTACCGACCGAGGTCATCAAATTGACAACTTTAACTGAAGATAAAATTCAAACTATCCTGAGCGCTGTGATCGATGAGAATACTGGAAAAGATCTTGTGTCCTCCGACAATGTAAAGAATATCAGTATCGATGATGAAATCGTCAATGTTGAGCTGCTTCTAAAGTACCCTGCTGCTAACTTTCATGAAGACCTCAAGGGAGTTGTAGAGGAGGCCCTTTCCAAAGAAGGCGTCAACTATTCAAATATTTCAATCAACTCTAAAATTCCATCCTACGAGACTCAAGGCGTTGAAGCGCTACCTGGCGTCAAAAACATTATTGCAGTAGCTTCTGGTAAAGGTGGTGTTGGTAAATCAACAACTGCTGTTAACCTCGCGCTAGCTCTAAAATCTGAAGGCGCTAATGTCGCGATACTTGATGCGGACATTTATGGCCCCTCTCAGCCACGCATGTTAGGCGCCAAGGATCTTAGGCCCCAAGAGTCTGAAGGCGGCAATATGAAGCCTGTAATGGCGCATGGGATACAATCTATGTCGATTGGATTTTTAGTGGATGAAGCCTCACCCATGGTCTGGCGCGGCCCTATGGTGACCCAGGCGCTAGAGCAGCTCTTAAAGAACACTGAATGGGAAGAGGTTGACTATATGATCATCGACATGCCGCCTGGGACCGGTGATACTCAGCTAACCCTTTCTCAAAAAATTCCAGTCAGCGGCGCGGTGATTGTTACTACGCCGCAAGACATAGCCCTCATAGATGCCCAAAAAGGTTTGGCAATGTTTGAAAAAGTCAACATCCCTATTCTGGGAATTGTTGAGAACATGTCGATCCACATCTGTTCTCAGTGCGGTCATGCTGAAGAAATATTTGGGCATGGTGGCGGAAAGGATATGGCTGCAGGCTCAAAAACTAAATTTTTAGGCGCACTACCTCTTCAGTTGGATATCAGGACAGATGTTGATGAGGGAACGCCGAGTGTCGCAAAGGATCCTGATAGTCAGGTAACTGCTATGTATCAAGAGATTGCTAGAAAGGTTGCTGGAACGCTCTCACTCAATAATGAGTCCGTTGGAGCGTTTCCAAAAATCACAATTGAATAAAAAGGTTTAGTGGTTTTCTGAGACCTGGTTAATGGTGTACTTCGGTATCTCAATCACTAGGTCCTCTTCTGAGACAATCGCCTGACAAGAGAGCCTTGAATCTGGATCTAAACCCCAAGCCTTATCAAGTAGGTCATCTTCAATTTCGTCAGACTCCTCAATCGAATCGAATCCTTCGCGTACGTATACGTGGCAGGTTGTGCAGGCATTTGACATCTCGCATGCGTGCTCAATTTCAATGCCGTTATCTAGAAGCGCTCTACAAACACTGGTTCCAGGATTCGTTTCAATAACAATCCCTTCTGGGCAAAATTCATCATTAGGAAGGATAATTAATTGAGGCATATTGGTATTTTATAGTTGTTCATTAAATTCATCAATGCTGTGACCTTTCATAGCGCTCATGATTGATTTATTCATTCTCATTTCTACAAATTTAGCGCTGACATTTTCCAGCTCTTTAGTCGCCTCTTTGATGAGCGTAGCATCTTCAGAGTCAACAAGTGAGGATAAGCTTTTTCTAGCACTCATAATGGAGGCTAACATCTTCTCATCAAGCAGTGATTGATCAGCTGCAAGCGCTGCATCAATTGCCTCAATAGTTCGTTTCGCATCAACTCTTTGCTCTTGGAGCTGTCTTAACAAAATATCTTCCTGGGCAAAGACGACAGAGTCCTTCAGCATTTTTTCCATATCCTTATCACTTAAACCAAAGGAAGGCTTGATTTCAATCTCAGATTTAACGCCAGAGGTTTCCTCTTTGGCTGATACTGACAGTAAGCCGTCTGCGTCCACCCGGAATTCAACTAGGATCCTTGCGCGACCAGCGACCATAGGCGGAATACCTTTTAGCTCAAAGCGCCCCAGAGAGCGGCAATCCTTTGTGAGCTCTCTTTCACCCTGATACACGTGAATACCCATCCCGGTTTGGCCGTCTTTATAGGTTGTAAATTCTTGCGCCCTAGTGATTGGAATGGTTGTGTTTCTATGAATCACCTTCTCAACGAGGCCGCCCATAGTCTCGAGCCCTAATGAGAGCGGAAGCACATCGAGCAATAAGACATCGTCTTTGCTTTTGTTGCCCGCCAAAATGTTGGCCTGAATGGCTGCGCCCTTTGCAACAACCTCGTCCGGATTAATCGAGCAGAGTACTGGCTTAGCAAAAACTTCACCAACTCGCTCTCTAATGATTTTCATTCGGGTTGAGCCGCCGACCATAATAACTTCTTTTATATCAGTTATATCAATTTCGGCATCTCTAAGCGCTCTTTTTGTAATCTGAAGTGTCCTCTTAACTAGCCTCTCTGATAAGGCTTCAAATTTAGATCGAGTAATCGTATAGTTTTTACCATCCAATTCAAATTCAGCGCTATCGCTTTCAGAAAGCTCCTCTTTTGCAGACTTAGAGTGCTGCCTGATGACTTGAATTTGTGACGCAGTCAAATCTTCAATTTCCAAAGATTCAACACAATCTTCAAAAATAAGGTTATCAAAATCATCACCGCCTAAGCTCGAATCGCCACCCGTAGACAAAACCTCAAAAACACCTCTATTAAAGCTTAAGATTGAAATATCAAATGTTCCACCCCCTAAATCATAGATGGCATGTATGCCCTCTTCTTTCGACTCTAATCCGTAAGCAATCGCAGCCGCTGTTGGCTCATTCAAAAGTCTTAATACATTAATACCAGCAAGCTTTGCTGCATCCTTTGTGGATTGTCTTTGCGCATCATTAAAGTAGGCAGGAACAGTAATAACTGCACCTTTAAGCTCGTCACCAAGGGCATCTTCAGCCCTTTTTTTAAGGCTTGAGAGTATTCTCGCTGAAATCTCCACTGGTGAAAGTTGGCCCATTGACGTATCGAATAAGACGCCGCCGTCTTGATCAACTAAATCGTAGGGTAGATTTTTGATAGATTGAGCCTCATTAGAGCTAATCCCCATAAAGCGCTTAATTGAAGAAATCGTATTAACGGGGTCAATTGCCGCAAAAGCAAGAGCCTTTTTTCCAACACTCATTTCATTGCTGCCGCAGTGCACAATCGACGGAAGCATCGAATCACCGTCATTATCACACAGAAGCTTTGTTTTACCACTCATAACACTTGCAACCAATGAATTCGTGGTTCCTAAGTCAATGCCGCAGGCTAAATTATGGCGATGGGGAGCGGTTGATTGTCCCGGCTCAGAAATCTGTAAAAGTGCCATCTATTAAACCCCTACAACCATTCGTCCATAAGCTTGTCAGACTCCTTTGAAAGCTGCTCATAGAACTTCAGCTCTCTGACATCTTTTTTAATAACCAAGGCATCACTGTTGTCTTTAAAGGCATTAGAGATCGACTCTACCTTGGATTGGACATGTGAATCTATAAGCGCAACAAAAGCCTCTAACTGATCTGCATCTTGCCCTGACTCAATCAACTCAAGCCTCTCTCTAAGCTCAATCTGAGATATTAGAAAGTCATGACTCATAGTGGTATCTTTTTCATCAAATGCATCGACACCTTCGAGCTTAAGTAAGTAGCTTGCCCGACTCAGTGGAGACTTAATCGACTCGAAGGCTGTATTTAAAAGAGAGGTATTTTGAAGTGCTTGCAGTTTTTCAGAGTCTGTTTTTGAAGCAAACTTATCAGGATGAAACCGAGCAATCTCTCTTCGATAAGAATCCTTTAATACAGAATCACTTATAAAGAAAGAGGTCTCTAGGTCAAATAACTCAAAGTAGTTTTGCATAAAGTCAATGTCCTGGCGACCCAATAAAGCTATTTAAACGGTAAAAGACTCACCACAGCCGCACTCTGCTTTCGAGTTTGGATTGTTGAATTCAAAGCCTTCGTTAAGGCCTTCTTTTTGGTAATCAACTTCGGTACCATCGATATAGATTAAACTTTTTGCATCAACAATGACTTTTACGCCTTTATCGTCAAAGGTTGTGTCATCCTCGTTAACAGCGTCAACAAACTCCATATTGTAACCAAGTCCCGAGCAGCCCGTTGTCTGGACGGAGAGCCTGACACCGACACCTGACCCGCGATTAGCGAGATAGTCACTCATGCGCTCTGCTGCTTTGTTTGTAAGTGTTATTGCCATTGATTAGTTAGCCTTACTCTTTAAGTCATTGATTGCCGCTTTGATTGCATCTTCAGCCAATACTGAGCAATGAATTTTTACAGGTGGCAACTCTAACTCTTCAACAATTTCCGTATTTTTGATTTGAGAGGCTTCGTCCAGCGTTTTGCCTTTAACCCACTCTGTTAAAAGAGAAGACGATGCTATGGCAGAGCCACAACCATATGTTTTAAACTTTGCCTCTTCGATAACGCCGTCATCGTTCACCTGTATCTGAAGACGCATTACGTCACCGCAAGCCGGGGCGCCTACCATCCCAGTCCCTACATTGGTTGCTTCTTTATCTAAGACGCCTACGTTTCTAGGATTCTCATAGTGATCCAAAACTTTCTTACCGTATGCCATAAGTTACTCCGAATTTAACTGACAATTTTACGCTACAGCTCGCTGTAGATTTTTAAATATCTATCGATTTAATGAGCGGCCCACTCCACTGAACTTAAATCGATACCATCCTTGTACATATCCCATAAAGGGGACAAGTCTCTTAATTTTTCAACCTTTTCTCTCACAAGCGCAATGGCATCATCAACATCTTTCTCTGTTGTGTATCTGCCGACACTGAAGCGAATCGAGCTGTGTGCCAACTCATCACTCAGGCCCAGTGCACGAAGCACATAGGAAGGCTCGAGGCTAGAAGATGTACAAGCAGACCCGGATGAGACTGCAACATCAGAGATAGCCATCATCAGCGACTCACCCTCAACGTAATTAAAGCTAATATTTAGATTTCCCGCTATCCTTTGATCAAGGTCGCCGTTGACAACAACTTCCTCCATATCTGAAAAACCGTCATAGAGTCTTTGTCTCAGCTTAAGTGTTCTAGCGTGCTCCTCTTTCATTTCAGCCTTAGCAATCGCAAAGGCCTCACCCATACCAACTATCTGATGGGTGGCTAGTGTTCCTGAGCGCATTCCGCGTTCATGACCACCGCCATGGATTTGAGCTTCAAGGCGGACCCTAGGCTTTCTGGAAACATAAAGCGCTCCCATGCCCTTTGGTCCATAGATTTTGTGTGCAGAAAAGCTCATCAAATCAACAGGAAGGGATGATAAATCAATTTCAATCTTACCGACTGACTGGGCTGCATCTACATGAAAGAAGACTTTATTTTCTCTGCAAACATCCCCAATAGCCTGGAGATCTTGAATCACACCAATTTCGTTATTCACATGCATGAACGAAGCCAAAATTGTGTCCTCTCTGATTGAGCTTTTAAGAAGACCTAAGTCCAATAAACCGTTAGGTAGTGGATCTAAATAAGTGACCTCAAAACCCTCTCTTTCTAGCTGACGACATGTATCAAGAATGGCCTTATGCTCTGTCTTAAGGGTAATAATGTGTTTGCCACGCTTCTGATAAAAATGAGCAATACCTTTCAGCGCTAAATTGTTAGATTCAGTAGCACCTGAGGTCCATACAATTTCTCTGGGATCTGCGCCTACTAGGTCAGCGACCTGAGCGCGCGCTTCATCGACCGCCTTCTCTGCCTGCCAACCGAAATAGTGAGAGCGAGAAGCTGCATTACCAAAGTCACCCTCCATGGTGAGATATTTGGCCATTTTCTTTGCAACACGAGCATCAACAGGTGTTGTTGATGAATAGTCCATGTATGTTGGTGTAAGCATTTATATATTCCTTTAAAAATTAACTGACTTTGAGAGATTGACTGAGCTGATAATCATCCATCACCTGCTGAAGATTTCGCGTACTGAGGAATCCTCTAATTTGATCACTGACTTCGCACCACAAGTGATGAGAAAGACACTGCTTACCTCTATTACAGTCTTTTGAGCCGTGACAGCGTCTGAGATCGATGTTTTCATCAACGGCCTCGATAATCTGAGTTAAAGACACATCATCAGCATGAACATTAAGTAAATAGCCGCCGCCCGGTCCTCTGACACTTTTGACGAGTGAGGCTTTTCTGAGCTTGGCAAATAGCTGCTCAAGATATGATAGTGAAATGTTTTGCCTTTGTGAAATCATGTCAAGGGTTACTGGCCTTGTAGACTCGTTAGAGGCTAAATCCAACATCGCTGTAACCGCATACCTTCCTTTAGTGGTTAATTGCATAAGAATCTCTATCTAGTTAAAAAGGTCGTTATTATACTATTAACCAAGTAATTTAGTCAAGTATATAATTCAACCAAAAGTTTACTTTTACTCAATACTCTCAGCGCTCGATTTGGAGCTAGCTTTTTCTAACTTACTCTCCATCTCAGCAAGCCTTTCAATGAGTGAATTAACAGCCTGAATGGTAGGGTCGTTTGAAGTGCCTGAAGAGTTAGCTGCATAAGAGTCAAAAGAGTCTCCATCTTCTGCCTTCTTTCTTACAATCCTGCCTGGGATTCCAACAACTGTTTCATTGTCCTCAATCGATCTTACAACAACAGAGTTAGAGCCTACTCGAACATTTTCCCCAAGCGTTATAGGACCAAGAATTTTTGCGCCAGCACCTATAACAACACCATTTTTTAGGGTTGGGTGTCGCTTCACTTTATCCCAAGTTGTGCCGCCCAAAGTTACCCCATGATAGAGCATACAATCATCTCCAATGATTGCTGTTTCACCTATTACAACGCCCATTCCATGGTCGATAAAAAATCGCCTTCCAATAACGGCCCCTGGATGAATTTCGATGCCAGTCAGCCATCTTGCGAATGTCGAGATGAATCGAGCAAGCCAATAAAGCTTACAACGCCACAAAAAGTGAGTTAAACGATAGAACAATACTGCCTGAACACCTGAATAACAAGTTATTACTTCAAACACATTTCTTGCTGCAGGATCACGCGCAAATACGCTTCGGACATCTTCAATAATTCTCATGCGGGGGATTATACCATTATTGCAACTGGTGAGATTTCACTGCAATGCAATTATCAATTACAAAACTAGGTATAAGAGTGAGAGGATTTAAATCTTCGGTAACTCCACATATACTGCTCAGGGTTTTTCCTTATAAGGGCTTCAATATGGCGATTCATTTGTTCAACCCTATCTTCTAAGTTATCACCAATAAGACTGAGATCAATTGGCTCCAAGCTTAAATCATAACCTTGCCCATCATCAAGTCTTTGAGCCCAAAACATTAAGACCTGTGCATCATGCTTTTTTGCAAATCTTGCTAGCAGAGTCATTGTATTCACTTTTTTTCCAAAAAATGGCGCCATCAGGCCACCCTCTTCACCTGGATCTTGATCAGGCAGCATCCCTATTAAATGACCATTACTAAGAGCTCTTTGGATTTTTAAGACGCCTGATTTATCTGCACTTGCCATAGAAAGGTTGCCTCGATTTCGCCTAGCAAAAAGATAGTCATTCTGCCTAAGGCTTCTAAGTGTTCTGAACATAAAGGTCACTTTTCTATTTACAGCAAGAACCCTTCCTGTAATCTCCCAACATCCCATATGTGGAACTAAAAGAATTGTTTTTTTAGGACTATTTAAATAATGCTCACCAGTAATATTTCTGATGAGCTTTGAGTTGTCTTTAAAAGTTTGATTCCATATGAGGCCAGACTCAGTCAAACCTTTGCCTGTCTCAACCAATACTTTTTTTAAAAGTATGTTGATATCTTCCCCGCTCAAACTTGGAAAACAGATTTCTAAGTTTTGTCTTGAAACACTTTTTGCTTCTGAATTGAATAAGTAAAGAAGGCGCCCAATAAAAGATCCAAAAGAATGATTAACCTTGAGTGGCAACAAAGAACAAAAGGTTAGAAAAAGGCGAATCATTACTAATTGTATAGTTGATCAATCGCAGCCTTATAATCGATTACTATTTTTTGATATGTGCCTGCAGCCTGAAGGTAAGTTAGGTTTGCAAGGTTTGCACTACTCTTAGCAGCAAGCACCAGAGATTTCTGCCCTCTTGCCTCACTGAATTTGATTTGCTCTTCTATCACCTTTTCTTCAGCTAAAGCGCCCTGTTCTAGATAAAGCGCTACAAGCTCAGTCAAGAGATCTACTTGTGCTAAAAGATAGTTAATTTGCTGAATACTGTTCATCTCAGCCTCACGTTTTTTTGCATCAATATCTGACATTTTGATTTCAGCATTCTCTACTGCTAGAAATTCTTTTCGTGAACCAAGTGGATAGGAGAGATTTACCCCAACATTCCAAGAATAATCCCTATTACCAAAGCTACCAAAAACCTTATCGTTTTCACCAAGAGATGAGAGTCCTAAATTTAGATTAACATTCGGCATTGTTTTGTTCTCAAGTGACTCAAGCTCTCTTTGAAGTTTCGCTTTATCAAAGTCGAACTTTTGAATAGCTCTAGAATTTTTAACAAACTCCCTTGGATTAACATTACTAAGCGTTTGCTCCTTAAATAAATCTAACTCAACAATCATATCAGATTCTTTTAAACCAATTAAATCTGCAAGTTCACGCCTCTCAATAATGAGTTCTTTGTTAGATTGAAGGGATTGCTGCCTTGCTTTAACATAACTATCTTTTTCTTGGATGAGGACAGTTATATCAATGAGAGAGTTTTTAAATTTATTTTCTGCGAGATCGAGCTGCTCTTTTGATAATTCAAGTGCAATTTTATGGTTTTTAACAACTTCTTGTTTTAAAGCTAAATCGACAAACTTAGAGAGCTTAGAAGCGAGAAAAGTTTCCGCCTGCTCTTCAAGGCTAACCTTATTAGCAATCAAGTCGATAGAGGCTAAATCTAAATTGAGTTTGTCATTAAGTCCATCTTTATTCTGAAGTAAAGGCCTTACATAATCAATTGAAAAAAGGTTTGAATGTGTCGCAGAGCTATCCTTGTCATTACGAGTCAGTGAATGCTTTAAGTTGACACTTGCACCTGAATGTGAAACTTTCCTCGTTGCACCAATCTCGTATTTAGTTGAGTAAAGGTCATCATAAAGTTGCGTATCATCACCCCCTGTATAGGTTTCACTTGCACCAGCATTGATATTCCAATCTGTATAAATAGAGAGTGACTTCTGATTAATTAGACTCGTTTTTTCTGAAAGGGACAACTGAACAAAATAGGGATGACTCTCAACAAGTTTAGTACTAAAGTCATCTAGAGTTATCGCTTTAGCATTTATAGAGAAAACAACAAATGTAGATAGAAAAATTCTTTTAAACATTATTTACCCCCTCGGACTCAATACAATTAATTAAATTAATAGTTTAGAGCATCAAATTAACATTTTAGTGAAGTTTTGATGAAGTTTAGGAAAAAGAACTTAAAAAAAAATTATCTTTCTAAATGCGTTAATATTTCATGGATCACTTCGTTCAATTTCTTTCCATTTGTATTAACAATAATAGTTGCTATTTCCCTGTAGAGTGGGTCTCTCGCCTCAATAATGTCAGCAATCGTCTTTCTTTTGTTGGGACTATTTTCTAGTAAAGGCCGTGTTTTAGATTTTGCTGTTCTTCTTAAAATTTGATCAACAGAGGACAGTAGGTAAATGACTGAACCAGCTTTTGAAATTTCTAACCTGTTTTTCTCTAATATCACCGCCCCGCCCCCAGTAGCTAGAACAATATTAGGCTTACTACATAAATCTTTCAACACATCAGATTCTCTTTGGCGAAATCCCTTTTCCCCTTCGATATCAAATATGTGATCAATACTGACACCAGTCTTGTCAATAATTTCATGATCTGCATCAAAAAAATTAACACCCATCCTTTCAGATAGCCGTCTTCCAACTGTCGTTTTACCTGATCCCATTGGACCAACTAAAACCACATTGTTTAGATTTGATTGCATTTTTTTAAAATAATAAACTATGAGTCCAGTTTATATTTTGCTCCACAGTATGGACAGCTCACTTTTCCTTCATCATCAAATGATAAAAAAACTTTTGGATGCATATTCCACTTAGAAGAACCTTTTGGTGGGCAGTGAGCAGGCAAGTCTTTTCTTAAAACTATCTTTGTTTCACTTTCATATGGGTCGGCAGAACTCACAAGCACCTGCCGCTATCTATCCAATGAATAAAATCACTGTTTCGTCCATGAACACAGTCAAAGTAGAGTGACTGTAATTTTTCTGTGACTGGGCCTCGAGTGCCCTGACCAATTTGATTTCCATCAAGATCTCTAATCGGAGTTACCTCTGCAGCAGTACCAGTAAAAAAAGCTTCGTCAGAGGCATATATTTCATCACAAGATAGTTTCTTTTCAATAATCTCATAGCCCAGAGACTTTGACAAAGTAAAAATCGTATCTCTCGTAATACCAGGCAGGGCCGATGTTAAATGAGGCGTGTAAATAACATTATCCTTAATGACGAAAATATTTTCACCACTGCCTTCAGATACATTGCCGTCAATATCAAGCATTAGGGCCTCATCAAACCCATGGTCCAATGCCTCTTTAAGGGCCATCATAGAGTTTACATAAATTCCATTCGTTTTAGCACCGCTCAGCGAGGGGTGTGCTGGGTGTCTGACGTATGATGATGTTCTTATTCTTATACCGTTTTTAATGTTATCTTCACCCAAGTAAGCTCCCCACTCCCATGCAGCAATCATCGTGTGGACTTTTAAATTATCCGCCCTTAGCCCCATCCCCTCAGAGCCGTAGAAACACATGGGCCTAATGTAGGCCGACTTAAGATTGTTTCTGGTGACAACTTCTTTTTGAGCTTGGTTGAGTGTCTTAGCATCGTAAGGAATTTTCATCCCTAAAATTCTAGTTGAGTTAAACAACCTTTCAGTATGCTCTTCAAGCTTAAATATGGCTGGGCCATTTTCTGTCTCGTAAGCTCTAACCCCTTCGAAAGCACCCATGCCGTAATGCAGAGTGTGTGTAAGTACGTGAACTTTTGCTTCCCGCCAATCTAACCATTCTCCATCCATCCAGATGAAGCCGTCTCTATCTTCCATTGTCATTACAAAATCTCATTAATATAACTTTAATCCCGAAATTATACCCATCTCCATTTAGAATTCATCCCATATGTATATGATTTAAATGTGTGGTTTTATTATTTATTTCAACAACATGTTTAACATTTGTTATGGCAGTATTTCAATATGCAATATCTAATAATTGTGCAGGTATAATCAGTTTTAACTATTTTTTAGAATCTATCAAAATAACATGGAATTTAATTTTTTCACACTTGTTTTTTTATTCGCAATTTTGACTTCTGTCTTAGCTTTACTTTGGTTAAATTTTAGACAAGATAAAGCAATTGATAATTCATTTGACAGCGTTCCAGATGGTTTTAGCGAAACGATTAAGCTTGAGGATCATCAAAAAGCTGGTAGATATACAAAAGCCAAGCTATTGCTGAATCATTTTGAAATCATTTTTTCTACAATTGTGTTATTAGTTTGGACCCTTGGCGGCGCCATGAACTGGATTGATGGCTACTGGTCACAAAAAATTGATGACCCAGTATTAATGGGTACTTTTTTTGTTCTAAGCATCATGCTTATTGCAAGCTTTATTGACCTTCCTTTCAGTATTTATAGAAATTTTGTTTTAGAGCAAAAATTTGGCTTTAATCGAATGTCTGCTGGCACCTTTGCAGGGGACTTAATTAAAGAAGTTATACTGAGTCTCATTCTTGTTCTGCCCCTAATTTACGCAATTCTGTATCTTATGAATATTGAATCGATAGGGAACTATTGGTGGGTCTATGTTTGGGCTATTATCAGCCTTTTTTCATTAACAATGATGTGGATCTACCCTTCCTTTATTGCACCAATCTTCAATAAATTTAACCCACTAGACAATGAAAATCTTAAAACCAGAATAACTAGTCTTCTTGAGAGAACAGGCTTTGGGAGTGATGGTATCTATGTCATGGACGGCTCAAAAAGATCTTCTCATGGAAACGCTTACTTTACCGGCATCGGGAAAAACAAAAGAATTGTATTCTTTGATACGCTTCTTAAAGGAATGGAAGACAAAGAGATTGAAGCAATTCTTGCGCATGAGCTTGGACACTTTCATCACAAGCATACGCGCCAAAGAATGATTAGCTCTTTTATCTTTAGTTTTATCAGTCTTGCATTACTTGGCTATCTTATTAATCAAACCTGGTTCTTTAATGGACTAGGAATTTCAGAGCCGTCATCTCACGTAGCATTGGTTCTTTTTAGTTTAGCGCTTCCAGTCTTTAGTTTTTTTATTACTCCAATTAGTAATCTAGTATCTAGGAAACACGAATTCCAGGCAGATGCTTTCGCAGCTAGTCATACTGATGCAAAGGATTTAATATCCTCACTCATTAAACTTTACAAAGAAAACTCATCGTCCTTGTCTCCAGATAGATACTACTCTGCTTTTCATGACTCTCATCCAAGTGCGGTTCTTAGAATTGAAAAATTACAATAAATTAATTGCCTAGTGCCACTTACTAGAAAACAGAAATGGCGCATCGATAAAGTCCAGTCTGAAAAGATTGCTCGCGCTACTAGGGCTTCAATCAAGGCTGAATCTGAACTAGACGAGAATGATAAAGAGTACACTGGCAAAGTCATTACGAGGTATGGCCAGCGACAACTCGTTGAGACTAAAAATGGAGAAATCTTCCAGTGCTTAAGCAGACAAAATATCGGCTTTTCTGTGGCAGGAGATGAAGTCCTTTTTCAAAAAACAAAACAAGATGAGGCAATCGTTACTGCTATTTATCCTAGAAGAAATGAACTCCAAAGGAAGGATAAATTAATAGCGGCTAATGTTGATCAGTTGTGGCTGGTCATTGCGCTAGAGCCGCACTATGAGTTTGACCTCATAGATCGTTACCTTATCATGGCTGAAAATTCAAACCTCCCTATTGGTATTGTTATTAATAAGATAGAGCTTTCTAAGAATGAAAAGCAACTCAATGAAGACTTTGAGCATTATATAAACCTTGGTTATGAGATTCACTCTCTGAGTGTCAAGAGTGGAATTAATGTTGACACATTTAAAGAAAAACTAGTCAATAAATCTCATATTTTTTTAGGCCAATCTGGCGTTGGAAAGTCCTCACTCATTAACTCTCTGATTCCTGATTTAGAGCTTAGAGTGAATGAAATTTCAATTAAAAGCAAACTAGGTAAACATACAACAACGAACACAACACTCTACCATATCCCTAGCGGCGGAGATTTGATGGACTCGCCTGGTGTCAGAGAGTTCCAATTAGACAACCTATCTGAAGAGCAGATAGTTAGAGGATTTAGAGAATTCAAAGCGCTATCGGATAAATGCAGGTTTAGGAACTGTAGACACATAAATGAGCCAGACTGCGCTATAAAAGTTGCGCTAGAGAATGGTGATATTAGCAATAATCGCTATGAGAGCTACCTGAATATACTAGCTTAGTTTTTTTAAAAAAATAACGCGCTCAGAGCAAATATTTACCCCAAATCCCAATTCATTTGCCAGATTCATAAACGATTTTTCATTAAAAAATCCAATATGTGAAGGATCATTTTTGTAATACCAGTCGCCAAAGTTTATCTTTTCAGTCAACATATGTGTCATTACTGCGAGATAACCGCCCGGCTTAAGAATGGTAGCTAAACGTTTTAATTCGAATTTAGGATTTCTGAGATGTTCAACAACTTCAGAAGCTGTAATAAAGTCAAACCTTTTGCTAAAAATTTGCTCATTTGGGGCATAAAATTTATCATACAGTTCAACGTGATGCCCTCTCTCTTGAAGCATTAAAGAGAGCGTTGGTCCAGGCCCAGAACCAAAATCAAGACCAGAGGACTTCTCTGGAATTTTTTCTAGAAGAGGTTTTGTGAGCTGAGATAAAAATTGACGATAACGGCTGTCCGATGGGTCATTGTTATGGGTATCGTACCTTATTTTTTCTTCAAACTCATTAAGGTGGTAAGTCTTGGGTACAAATACAAATTCACAATCAGAGCAGCTCAAATATTCTCTATAACTATCTTTAAAGATTAGTGATTGGGTCTTAGATTGGCATAGCGGGCAAGTAATGATTTCAATCATTTAGCCCGCTACAGATATTTGATTAGTGAGCGTGTCCACCTGCTGAGTGGACATGACCGTGAGAGAGCTCTTCAGCTTCTGCATCCCTAACATCCTCTATACTTACTGAAAAGTGAAGTGTTTCTCCAGCCAAAGGGTGGTTTGCATCAACAGTAATTTTTTCATCATCCTGTTTCGTAACCGTCACAACAAATGCATTGCCATCTTGATCTTGCGACTGAAGCTGCATCCCTATTGTCACTTCATCTATGCCCTGAAGCGCAGTTCGAGGAATTTCTTGAATCGCATCCTGCATACGCAGCCCATAACCCTCCTCAGGCTCAACAGACACATCCATCTTATCACCCTTACTAGCCCCTTCAAGCGCTGTCTCAAGGCCAGGAATAATGTTGCCGTGCCCCTGTAAAAAGTCGAGAGTCTCTTTGCCTTCAGATGAATCAATAACATCACCAGCATCATTCTTAAGAGTGTAATGCATTGAAACAACTTTATCCTTACTAACTTTCATATTTTCTCCAAAAATAAACAAAAAAAAGACTTTCCTTTATGGAAAGTCTCATTCAATCTTATGTAACAATGTGAAACTTAATTGTATTTTACCATAGGCTCAACCATATACAGCCCAAGGAAAAAGGCTTTAACCAATTAACTCTTTCATTGCAGAGTCTACATCAGGATAATCAAAGACAAACCCCTCTTGGATTAATCTTTGCGGAATTACAGATGCACTTAAGGTCAGAACTTGAGAGCCTTTTCCAAGAAGGATTTTAAGTTGCCATTCCCAAACAGGAACCAAAAAGGGTCTTTTTAGTGCCTTTGCAAGGGCTCTTCCAAAGGTTTTCTGAGGTACAGGCTCGGGAGAAGTCACGTTATAAACTCCCTTGCTATTAGGATTACTAATAAGGAAGTGGATCGCCTTAACGAGGTCATCAATGTGGATCCATGAAAAGCATTGATTTCCACTCAAAATAGGGCCACCTAAACCAAAATAATAAGGCCAATACAGTTTTGCCAATGCACCGCCACTCTTAGAGAGAACAACCCCAAACCTTAAAATAATAACGTCATCTGAAATTGACTTGGCCGCATTCTCAACAGCAATATTAAGATCAGTCAGATAACCCTCACCTTTTGGATCTTCTTCCGTCCTAGGGTCATTGCAGTCAGATTCAGCATAAAAGCTAATCCCAGAAGAACAAATCACCTTAGGTTTTTTATTAACAAGCTTGATGGCATCGGAGAGCATTTGGTTGGTATTAACCCTACTCTGCCACATTTCATCAATGATTTTTTGGCTCCACCTTTTTGAAATAGTGGATCCTGCGAGCTGAATAACGTATTCACTACCATCGATAATTGATACTAAATTCTCTAAAGAATTAAAGGCAGTTCTATTAAATACTTGAACCTGATGATTTTTTGAAAGACTTTTTTGAAGTGTCCCACCAATTAAGCCAGTACCGCCCAGAATAACAATTTTCATACTATTTGTTCCAGCCTGAAGCGTTATCAAGAACGATCTTGGCCAAGAACTCAATGTGGTCAGGTCTGTTATTCAGCGCTGGGATATAGCCAAATTTTTCTCCACCTGACTCCATGAAATAATCCTTGTTTTCTTCACTGATCTCCTCAATTGTCTCCAAACAATCCGCTGAAAACCCCGGGCAAATAACTTGAACATTTTTCATGCCTTTGCTTGGAAGCGACTTCAGAGTTTGGTCAGTGTAATCTTTCATCCATTCAGCAACGCCCAATCTAGATTGGAAAGACATTTGGTACTCACTCGGCTTCAAATCAAGCTTCTGAGCTAGACGGAATGTCGTTTTGCAGCACTGGCATGGATAGTTGTCGCCTTTGTCAAAATACCTTTTTGGTATGCCATGATAAGACATTAGCAAGAAGTCAGGTTTGCCATGCGTTTTCTGATACTCTTTAACGCTATTCGCAAGAGCATCAATGTATTTTTCTTCTTCGTTATAGCTACTTATAAATCTCAAATCAGGTACATTTCTCCATGTTAAAAGCTCTTTCGCAACAGCGTCAAATACGGATCCAGTTGAGGAAGCTGCATACTGAGGGTACAAAGGCAGCACAATAATTTTTTTACAGCCCTTGGACTCTAACTCGGCGAGAGCTGATTTCATAGAAGGGTTGCCGTAACACATGCCTAGAGCAACCTCGAACTTTCCCGGAGCTTGTTTTTCAAGTTGAGAAGTAATTTCATTCCTTTGCATCTTTGCAATCGACAACAGTGGTGAGCCCTCTCCATGGGTATTCCAAACAGTTTGATAAGCTTTGGCTGATTTTTTTGGTCTCAAGTTAAGGATCACGGCATTCAAAATAATTTTCCAAACCCATCTTGGAGGTGGTGGCTCCACGACCCTGGTGTCTGAAAGAAACTGCCTAAGATAGGGTTTGACTGCTTTCTTGGTTGGCGCGTCAGGCGTTCCTAAATTGGACAAAAGCAATCCAATCTTAGTTTCTCCAGCTGATTCATGAATTGACGAACTGTGGTACAAAAGCATGCCTTTAATTTATTTTTTCAACGTGATAAGATACCCTAAAATAATCAATTATTTAATTTAACGTATTATTGAAATGGTATGAATATATTACTGTTGGTTGCTCACGGAAGCCGAAGAGAAGAATCAAACCTTGAGGTTGAAGCCTTAGCACAAAAAATGATTGAATATAACTCAGATGGTTTTGATGAGATCATTCCGGCCTTTTTAGAGTTTGCCTCTCCCTCGATTCCAGAGGCCATACAAAAGTGCAGCGAACTAGGGGCCAAAAATGTTACTGTTTTGCCCTATTTTCTCTCTGCAGGGGTTCATATCAATCGAGACATACCTCACGAAGTTGGGAAAGCTTCAGAGGGCTTTCCGGACCTTCAAATCAAAATTTCTAACTATTTTGGAGCAAGGCATGAAATAGCAGAACTTCTGATGAAGACTGCGCTAGAAAAATAAGAAAAATATAGTCTTCGAGCTTTTTTTGAATCTAGTGATTGTTTATTTGATAAACGGTGCCAATAAGCCCCATGTTTTTCTTTTTAGATAGGTATACAGGCACATCCTGAAGAACTGGCTTAAGCCTGCCTTTATTTTCAAAGCTCTTTTGAAAGTCACTGGCTACAAATACATCTAAAAAGTTTCTAACCAGATCGCTCGTTATATACACACCGCCTAAAGCGCCAACTGTCAAAGCCATGCTGCCAGCTACAGAGCCAAAGATCTTACAAAACATTTGAATGGTTTCGTCTGCTATTGGGTCTTTTCCTGCATTAACAACTGATGCAGTTATTTCAGAGGGTGTCTGATAAATCATTTCTTTGCCATTGATCTCACAAAGCGCCTCGTAAAGATTCATAATGCCGGGCCCTGAGAGAATTCTCTCTACAGCAACATGCCCAAACTTTTTAGTAAGAAGTGAGAGAATTTCAAATTCCAGACTTGTATTTGGAGCAAAGTCTGAGTGCCCACCTTCACCAGCGATTGGGAGCCAGCCCGATGGCGACATAATTAAACCACAAACTCCGAGTCCCGTTCCTGGACCAATAACCAACCTCAACTTCTCAGGCTCAACAACCCCTTGATTAATAACAATTACGTCCTCATCACCAAGAGTCGTTGTGGCAAAGGCCTGCGCTGTGAAGTCGTTTATCCATTCAATGTCAACGCCCTGAAGCGCATTTACAACATCATTTTTATTGATAACCCAGTGATTATTTGCAAGCTTAAACACGTCCAGGTGGACTGTTCCTGCTGTAGCAAAACAGGCTGCTTGAATATCTATATTTGGATGCTCATCAAGATAAAAGGAAACTGCACTCTGGATGTCTTTAAAGTCTGAACACTTTAAGCTTTGTATGCTTTCAATCTCAGAAGAACCCGGAGCTACTATGGCAAACCTGGCATTTGTAGCACCAATATCCCCAACCAGATTGTAAAGCTTATTGCTAATGGTTGCGATCTCCATCAAAAATACATACCATATAAAGATCCTCCTCTCCAGTGTTATGAACACGATGAAAAACCCCGTCCTCAATTAATATCATCTCTCCGCCAGAAATATCAAACTCCTTATCATCTAACTGCATTCTTCCAACCCCACTCATAATCATATAAACCTCCTCTTTGCCGGGATGCTTGTGGCCTCGAGTGGATTTACCAGGATGAAGTGTTGTGGAGCTAACGACAAGGTTATTAAGCGAAGTGTTGTCCTTGAGAAGATATGTATCGTCATCTTTAACAATTTCCCCATCTATGTTACTAATTTTCATATATGCCTTAAATTTAATTAATGTAAGGCAATATTATCCCTAGCTTTTTAAAAAATTTACATCAAATAATTACTAATTAAATTTAAGGGCTCCAGTAAATATCAAGTCCATCAGAAAGGAAAGCGTAGATTGGCATTTCAATGGCAGATTTTAAATACATCGCTTTTTCAAGCGTATGAAGCTTGCTTGAGCCATTAAGATGTAGAAATACATTTTTTGCATCAATAATGGCTTTTGCGGTCATTCCGAGTCGCTCATGGGCGGCAGACGTTGGCATTGTTGCTACCAAGCAGTCATTATTGTTTAAATCCATCGCAGTCTTGATTTCATCTGAGCATGGAAATAGTGACGCTGTGTGTCCATCTGTACCCATACCAAGAATCACAATATCAAACGGCAATGTCAAGCTTTTTAGGGCTGTCTCGCTAAATACTTGGCCATCCTTCGCTGTTGAAGAATGATTCTTTAAAGGTATAAAATTGACATTAGCCGCTTTATTCTTGATTAAGTGGGTTCTTACTAAGAGTTCATTGCTATCTTTATGATCTGAGCTGACCCAGCGATCATCAACCAAAGTTAAGTCAACCTTACTCCAATCTAAATCTAGATTGGAGAGTGCTTCGAAAAGAGGAATGGGAGTGCTTCCACCAGAAACTGCAATACTAGCTCTGCCCCTCTTTTTAGTAGTCTCAACCAAAATTTCATTGATATTTTGACTCAAATCGAGCGCCAATGAATCACTATTATTAGTACTATAAAAACCTACGTGCTCTGGAAGGTAATACGTTTTGTTACTCCTCATACCATTGATATCCGTTGTTTGTTATAAGAGCTTCACTCTGCTCAGGACCATTACTTCCGGCCCTATAATAAAAGAGCTCTTGATTTGAATGATTAAAAGCCTCCAAAGTTTCATCACACCATTTCCATGCAAGTTCCACCTCTTCTCGACAAAGAAATAAGCTTTGATTACCATTCAAAATATCCATTAGAAGACTCTGGTATCCGCTCGGAATATTGAGCAACTTTTGCGTTTTAATAAAATCTAAACTCATTGGGTCTGACCTAATAATTGAATGCTTATCAACGCCATGCGGTTTAGTGAAAACTTGGAGTGAAATGCCCTCAGTTGGATGAAGACTAATTATTAAAGTGTTGCCCTTGAGATTCTCTTTGTTCTCATTAAAAATGTAGTGTCCATCTGATTTAAAGTGGATGACTATCTGAGTCGTCTTTGTTGTCATCCTTTTGCCAGTTCTTAAGTAAAAGGGAACGCCCGACCAGCGCCAGTTTTGTATCTCAGTTTTAACTGAAACAAAGGTTTCAGTTGAGCTATCTGATTTTGCTCCTTCTTCATTAATGTATCCAGGCTTTTTAACGCCATCAATAACTCCATCTGTGTACTGAGCAGAGACAAAGCTTGTGGCTATGCTCTCCTCATCGAGCGGTTTTAGTGCCTCTAAAACCTTAACTTTTTCAGAACGAATACTCTGGTCATCGAGCCTATTCGGTGGCTCCATCGCAATCAAGCAGAGTAGCTGTAATAAATGACTCTGAACCATGTCCCTTAACTGCCCCATGCCATCAAAATAACCCCAGCGATCTTCAATTCCCACTGACTCTGCTGCAGTTATCTCGACATACTCAATTCCTTTACTGTTCCATTGGCTCGAGAATAGTGAGTTTGCGAACCTTAGCGTGATTAAGTTCTGAACTGTTTCCTTTCCTAGATAGTGATCAATTCGATAGATTTGAGACTCATCGAAATGCTTGATTAACTTCTCATTAATCTCCTGAGATGACTCAAGATTATAACCAACAGGCTTTTCAATGACCATACGGCACTCTTTAGTGACTAGGCCAGAACCTGATAGTCCATCACAAACAGCCTCAAAGAGGCCTGGTGAAATAGCCAAATAATGCGCCATCGGCATATTCCAATCCCGAACCTTGAGCTTTAGTTTTTGATAGCTGTCTGCGCTTTGAAGATCACAACTGCAATAGCTAAATCGCTCTATTAGCGTTGACACAATTTTTGGGTCTAAGTACTCTGCAGATACATAAGTTGTCAGTGAATCTCTAAGCATCTTTTTTAACTCAGAGTCAGAGATCTCTTTCCTGCCAACGCCCAGAATTTGAAGTGAATCACAAAGCTTGCCGTCTCTTTCAAGGTAATACCAGGCTGGTATTAACTTACGGATTGATAGGTCTCCGAGGATTCCATAAAGAACAAAGCTATCAATTATTTTTGAAGATTCTTTCATCTTGCCGCTCACCTTTAGTCAGTGTTTTGAATCCACTCTGTATGAAAAAACTTACCCTTTTGGTCATCTAAGCGTTCATAAGTGTGAGCACCAAAGTAGTCTCTTTGCGCCTGCAGCAGGTTAGCTGGAAGTCTTTCACTTCTGTAACCATCAAAATAAGAGAGTGACGAGCTCATTGCTGGAACAGGAACCCCATTAGAAATGGCAACAGCAACGATACTTCTCCAACCATCCTGAGATTGATTGATTTTGTCCTTGAAGAAAGGGTCAAGCAATAAATTCTTAAGATTAGGATTGTTGACGTATGCATCCTTAATTTTAGTGAGGAATGCTGATCTGATGATGCATCCACCTCTCCACATCATGGCAATTGCACCATAATTCAAATTCCAATTGAACGCTTTAGCTGCATCTGAAAGGAGCGTATAGCCCTGAGCATATGAAACCATTTTTGAGGCATACAAAGCATCATGAATATCTTTTAATGCTTGTGCTTTGTCTCCACTAAAGCTAACTCTTGGACCGCTTAGCTGGCTTGATGCCTCTACCCTCTCCTCTTTAATTGAAGACAAGTATCGTGAAAAAACCGCCTCACCAATCAGCGTTAAAGGTGAGCCAAGATCTAATGCAACTGAGGCTGTCCATTTACCGGTCCCCTTTTGGCCAGCCGTATCAAGGATGTTGTCTACTAAATAACTGCCGTCCTCTTCTTTAAATTTAAGGATGTCTGCTGTAATTTCGATAAGGTAGCTATTGAGCTCTCCCACATTCCACTCTTTAAAGGTTTGATGCATTTCGTCATTACTCATTCCTAACACATCTTTCATAAGCTGATAAGCTTCACAAATGAGCTGCATATCTCCATACTCAATGCCGTTATGTACCATTTTCACAAAGTGACCTGAGCCACCTTCACCAATCCATTCACAGCAAGGCTCGCTATCTCCTACTTTTGCAGAAATATCCTGAAAGATACCCTTAACTTCAGGCCATGCAGAAATTGAACCGCCAGGCATAATAGAAGGCCCTTTTAGTGCACCCTCTTCACCACCCGACACGCCAGCACCAATAAAATGAAAACCTTTGGCCTCTAACTCCTCAGCTCTCCTAGATGTGTCTGGATAGTGAGAGTTACCGCCATCAATAATAATGTCACCCTGATCTAGTAAGGGGATAAGCTTTTGAATGTAATCATCAACGACAAGTCCAGCAACAACCATAAGCATAACCTTTCTAGGTTGTTTGATGGAATTAATAAAATCTTTAAGATTTTCAAAACCATAGATCTTATTGTTTAAAGATCTATTCTTAACTAGGTTGTCTATTTGAGGAGAGGTTCGGTTATGAACAGACACTGAAAAGCCCTTGCTTTCCATATTTAAAGCGAGACTTGATCCCATGACACCAAGGCCTATTAAGCCAATATCTGTTTCAACGTTTTCTATAACCATACGTAACAATAATTGCTAATAAAACTGGATAAAGTTTAAACTAAAGCCTTTTTTAAAATGTGTCAAAATGTTGCAAAATGTGTTGAAAGAAAGAACTTTAACCTTGAAGCTGTTCTGCTTTGCGAGCACTTAAAAACTCTTGGAACTTAATGGCGCTATTTTTAAGTGTTCTTTCTTGAGTTTCATAGTCAACATAAACAATACCAAACCGCATTTTATACCCCTCAGCCCATTCAAAATTATCCATTAAGCTCCAGGCAAAATAACCCCTAATGTCAACCCCTATTTTAATAGCCTCATGAACCATTGATAAGTGGTTTTGATAGTAACGGCAACGCTGCTCATCGTCAACCACGCCATTAACAACATGATCATCAACCGCTGCACCATTTTCGGTAATGTAAATAGGGGGGAGTTTGTATGTTTGATGTAAGTCCGTCAAAAGCTTTAATAGCGCCTCTGGATGGACCTCCCAACCTATATGAGTGCGCTCGACATCTTGCAAATCAACACTCAGATAGTGGCTTTCTTTTTGGTTCATAAGCTTCTGGAGTTGCTCAGCTTTTGTTTCACCCTCAATAACATCATCAGACTCTAAAATTCTGATTTCTGCTCGCTCTAATTTCTTAAGTATAGTATCAGATACCTTGCCTTGCCTTCCATCAGTCACCATGCTTCTAGAGTAAAAATTTACACCTAAAAAATCAATTTTTTCACTAATAATAGCCATATCATTACTTTCTATTTTTGGCATATGATCAATAAAATGTTGATAAACCGAATCTGGGTAATTGCCTTCCATGATTGGCTTAATAAACCAGTGTGAATGCTCATCATCTGCAAATTTTGCAGCATCTATAGAAGACTCATCTACTGGATAATTAGGAGTAAAGTTCAGTACGATCCCATGTTGTGACTGATCAGCATTTTGCCTTAATAAAGGCATAGCCATGCCGTGGGCAAGCAATAAATTATGGCATGCCAAAAAGCCCGAGCTTTCATCGGCAATACCTGGGGCATGAATACCATAGCGGTAACCGTGATAGGCGCTGCACCATGGCTCATTGAGTGTCACATAAAAACTAATTCTGTTTCCAAAATATTGACTAACGACATCAGCATACTCTGCAAATTTAACAGAAGTTTCACGATTCAACCAGCCACCCTTATCTTCAAGATATTGAGGCAGATCCCAATGATAAAGTGTTGCCATGACTGTTATATTTTTTCTCTCAAGAGCAGTGATCAGTCTGTCATAAAAATCTAACCCTTTTTGGTTAACACTTCCATCCTCCTTAATAATTCGAGGCCAGGCAATGGAGAGTCTATAAGCATCGACGTTGAGTGATGCAATTAATTCAACATCTTGCTCATATAAGTTATAGTGATTGCAGGCAACATCGCCATTATGCTGCTTATAAACCATTCCTGGTGTTGCGCAAAAAGTATCCCATATTGAGGTGCAACGTTCATCCACTCTTGTGGCGCCTTCTATCTGGTATGAGGCTGTTGCAACCCCAAAAATAAATTTTGGATCATTGAGTTTTGAATCTTTTGGAAATTTATACATTTTTTAATTACCTTTATCAATTAAAGTCTATTTTCAGTATCAAAGTCGAAGAGAGATATATGAGCAGGATCAAAGCCTACATTAACTTTATCTCCAATATTGATAGTTTTGTTTCCATCCACAGTAAAACGAAGCTCTCTTCCATTAATAGTCGACCATACAAGAGTATCTGCACCCATAGGCTCAACGACCTCAACAACTACGTCACAATTAACAGGCATAGCGCCCTTGCCTTCATTAATGAAGATGTTTTCTGGTCTTACGCCTAGCCAAGCTGTTTTTTTATTTTTAGTTTCTGACTCAAAACTATAGCCATCTAACTTGAAAGTTGTCTTATCAAATTCAAAGCTTGATAGATTCAGTGACCCTTTTATAAAGTTCATGCTGGGAGAGCCAATAAATTCAGCTACATATTTATTGACTGGAAAGTTGTAAATTGTTTTAGGGTCATCTAGTTGAAGAATCAAGCCTTCTCTCATAATAGCAATTCTGTTTGCTAATGTCATAGCTTCAATCTGATCATGAGTAACATAAATCATCGTATTCTGAAGCTTGTGATGGAGCCTTTTAATTTCAACTCTGAGCTCAGTTCTTAGCTTTGCATCCAAGTTAGACAAAGGCTCATCAAATAAAAAAACCTCGACATCTCTAACCAGTGCCCTTCCAATGGCGACCCTTTGGCGCTGCCCTCCAGAGAGTGCAGCTGGCTTTCTAGTTAAAAGATCTTCGATTTGTAATATTTCGGATGCATTTTTAACGCGTTCATGGATCTCATCTTTGGACAGCTTAGCATTCTTCAAGCTAAAAGAAAGGTTTCCCTCAACTGACATTTGAGGATAGAGCGCATAGGACTGAAACACCATTCCAATTCCCCTTTCAGAGGGCTCAAACCATGTTACGTTTTGGTCATTAATAAAAACTTGGCCATCTGTAACGTCTAATAATCCTGCAATACAATTCAGTAATGTTGATTTACCACAGCCAGAAGCTCCTAATAGCACTAAAAATTCACCTTTTTTAACAGCTAAATTTAAATCTTTTAGAACTTTTACATCCCCAAAATTAAGGGAGAGGTCTTTAATTTCAATACTATTCATAAAACTATTATCCTTTTTTTATCCTTTAACCGCGCCTGCAGCAATCCCTCTTACAAAGAGCCTTCCTGAAATAAAATAAATTGCCAAAGGAACAAGACCTGTAAGCAAGGTTGCGGCCATATTAACGTTGTATTCTTTGACTCCTTGAACTGAATTCACAATATTATTTAGCTGAACTGTCATTGGATAAGTATCAGGTTTCGTATAAATCACTCCAAATAAAAAATCATTCCAAATGCCAGTAACCTGCAAAATAATTGCGACTACAAAAATTGGGAGAGACATTGGCATCATAACGCGAAAGTAAATTCCCCAAAATCCTGCACCATCAACCCTTGCCGCCTTAAAGAGCTCTTCTGGTATCGTTGTAAAATAGTTACGAAAGAGCAAAGTTAGAATCGGCATACCAAAGATCGAATGAATTAGAATTAGCCCTGGAAGCTTTGTATACATTCCAAGATCTCTCAACAAGATGACAAGAGGATAAATCATAATTTGATAAGGAATAAAGGCTCCAAATATCAAAATTGTAAAAAACAAATTAGCACCTTTAAAGCGCCAATTTGCCAGAGCATAACCGTTGACTGATGCAATCGCTATTGAAACAATCACTGAAGGCAGTGTTATCTTGACTGAGTTCCAAAAGCCTCTCGATAAGCCATCACAATTGAGGCCGGTACAAGCTTGCGACCAAGCTTTAATCCATGGCTCAAATGTTACTTCAATAGGTGGTGAAAAAATATTCCCCAATCGAATTTCAGGCATACCCTTGAGAGAGGTTACAATCATCACATAGAGAGGTATCAAATAATATATTGCAACTATCAAAAGTGTTCCATAAAGAATGATATTACGTCGACTCAAGATCTTTCGTGGCTTGGGACCTCTCGGCTCAGCTTCGTAAAGATTTTTTTTAGATTTAGCCATGCTTTCGCCTCCCAAACTCTAGGTATGCAAAGGGAATCAAAACAATAAGAACTGAAACCAGCATCATTGTTGATGCCGCGAATCCTTGACCAAGGTTCTGTGCACTGAACATATAGTCATATACATACTTTGCAGGAACCTCTGAAGATATTCCAGGGCCTCCTGAAGTTTGTGCAACAACAAGATCATAAACTTTGATAATTCCTGCTGCAATAATAACCAGGGTCGTAATAAAAACTGGCCGCATCATTGGTATAACAACCTGGATATAAGTTTTCCACATAGGAATTCCATCAATACGGGCAGCCTTCCATATTTCTTGATCTATACCTCTAAGACCTGCAAGCATGAGACACATAATAAAGCCTGTACCTTGCCAGAGACCAGCTGCAAGAATCCCATAAATAACAATGTCAATATTGTAAAGAGGATTGAAAACAAATGATTCAAATCCAATTGATCTTACTATTTTTTCTACGCCATATTCTGGATTCAAGATCCATTGCCAAACAAGGCCTGTCACAATAAAGCTAAGTGCAAATGGATATAAAAAAATGGTTCTAAATGTATTTTCAAATCTTGTTTTTTGATCAAGCAAAGCGGCCAACATAAAGCCAATAAAAAGAGAAAATATTAATGAGCAGGCACCATAAATAGCTAGATTTTCAATTGACATATACCATCGATCTGAATTCCAGAGTCTTTCATATTGAGCAAGACCAATAAACTCACTCTTTGGAAGCATTCTACTATTTGTGAAAGAATGATAAACAGTCCACAAAGTTGCAATAATGAAGACACCAACTGCTGTAAAAATCATTGGTAATGCTGCAATTTTGCTTGATAAGTTATAAACCAGAGATCGCTCAATAAAGCCTGGACGGTCCATCTTAGAGTCTCTTGCCCCAATAATGAGAAGAACAATAGCAAACAATATAAAAGTAATAGTTGCGAATACAGCAAATGGCTCAAGCGTATTCCACGCTTTTCGATAACCTTTAAGTGCTGGAAGAATTAGTTGAACATCTTTTTGAGCAAAACTCCAAACAAATGAGGAGAATACAGCAGAAATAAGCCAGCCAGTAATTTGCTTTTGAAGTCTATTTGAAATAAATTTAATAGTCTTAGATTGAAAACCAATTATTAGAGCAAAAATAGAGGCTAAAAATAAAAAAAAGAATTGAAAATTTTGAAATAGTTGAGATTTAATCCCAACTGTTGCTATTACTAAAGATACAAAGGCCAACATAATTGAAGCAACAAATATTCTTTCAAGTTGAGCTTTGTTTAACATAATCACTATTGTAATCTAAAGAAGTGAACCAAATCGAAACTAGGAGTTACCATTTAAAAAACTGCCGAGCCCTAGTTTTATGCTCGGCAGTCTTATTGATTAATGCTTAATCAGCGCTTGCAATGATCTTAGCATATTTAGCCTGTGCATCTGCAGGGCTCATATACAAATCACTCCAAAAAGTATTCATAAGTTCATTAACCTGATTATTAGTATCAGCTGAAAGTAGAATATCACCTGAAGGCACAACATTTCCGCCTGCAAGAATCTTTAGACCTTTCTGCATACAATCATTCGCAGTTGACATATCGATATCTCCACGAATTGGTAACGAACCCTTCTTAAGGTTAAACGCCACCTGAACCGCAGGAGAAACTAGAAGTGCAGCTAACTCTTTTTGAGCCGCTTCAACATCTGCATCATCCTGAACTGGGAAATAAAACGCATCTCCTCCAGTATCTAAGATTTCACGCTCTCCTAAACCAGGTAGGCATGAATAATCAGTTCCTGCAACAGAGCCAGCAACACTAAATTCACCTTGAGCCCAGTCACCGTGAATCTGTCCACCTGCTTTACCAGTAATAACAAGATTCGTAGCTAGGTTCCAGTCACCAACATTTGATCCAATTGCCATTTTACGGGCATCATCAAACGCATTCCAAACTCGGGCATATTCTGCACCACCAGCAACTTTTGAATCTTTGTCGCGGTTTACAGCATACCAAGCATCCTCACTAACTAGAGCTGTAGCTAATACACCAAAAGTTAAACCTGTTTGCCAACCTTGTTGACCTTGGGCTAGTGGAACAATTCCATTAGCACGAAGTGCCGGACCAGCTGCAACAAACTCATCCCAGTTACTCGGGACAGCAACGCCTGAGCTTTCATAAGCATCATGACTTAACCACAACCACTGAGCTGAGTGAATGTTAACTGGAGCACAATAGACTCTTCCGTCAACAGTACATGCTTCAAGAAGATTACTTGGATAAATAACAT
>ENA-OREN01000419-OREN01000419.1-marine-metagenome-genome-assembly--contig:-NODE-419-length-63225-cov-4.335133_pt1 | contig 63225 bp, 38 predicted proteins | sample MGYA00248624_ERZ508555 | MGnify/ENA primary metagenome ERZ508555 (study PRJEB26222, sample SAMN06267773) | marine metagenome | isolation source: Saanich Inlet, British Columbia, Canada | place...
TTGCAGATCAGCAACGGTTCGATCCTCCACCCATCTTTCAACGGGCTTCAATCTGGCCAGGCATAGATCGTCGGGCTTCAGGTCCTCCACCATTGACTCCAAGCGAGCACACTTCGTCCCTCACAGTAAACTGCTGCGGACTTGTCGGTTTCCCTTCGGCTACGCGGATCAACCGCTTAACCTCGCCAATGATCAAGACTCCCTGGGGCATTTTTCTAAACGCACGACTGGACGCTGCTCATATCATCGCTTTCACGCCCAATCAGCCTGTACCCAACTGGTTTCACGTTCTTTTCACATCCCGCTAAGGATACTTTTCAGCTTTCACTCACGTTACTTGTAAACTATCGGTCTCGAGCTGTATTTAGGATTGGAAGTATTTGCCTCCCACATTCACACGCGATTTCCAACGCATGCTACTCTTTGACAGTCACGTGGTCATATCATATACGGTTACGGGACTTTCACCCTCTCTGGCTGTGCCGTTCCAGGCAACTTCACCTTCTATGACTTAGACGATAGACTGACAACCACATCTCCCTCACTTTCGTTTCGGGATTCGGCTTGTCCTATTCCGTGTTCATTCGCCACTACTAACGGAATCTCTTTTGATTTCATTTCCTCCTCCTACTAAGATGCTTCAATTCGGAGGGTTCCCTATCGCATTTGCGATTGACGCCGGAGCGTCAGGAAGTCCCATTCGGCCATCTGCGGATCCATGGTATACATGCACCTCCCCGCAGCTTATCGCAGCTTGTCACGACCTTCTTCGGCACTCGAGCCGAGCGATCCCCCAGTTGGGTTGTAGCATCACATGTATGTTATCACACACCATATGAGTAACCCTTCGGTATCTAATTCATGCCAATTCGGCTTCCACAGAAAACCGCCTCCTCAGGGACGGTTCTCCTCTGCCCTTCCCCCGGCACATGGCATGCTAGGGTGCTTAAGCATCCCCCCGACTTACCACCTCTATATCAACGAATCGGTTCGGGCCTAGGAAAATCTGTTCGAAATATTGCTGGAGAAAGGCGTCATTGCTCTCCATTCTAACACTCAAAATATTTCTTAATCTCATGCTAAAATTAGGCAATAATTTTTAGCCGATTTTCTCTTAAAATGAGTTGGATTTCAACCCCAAAAAACTTCAAAATCTCAACAGTCAATATGTCAATTTTGACAGGTTTGACCGGATTGTTTCATCCTGAGGGACAAGATTGAGTACCTTCAGAGCCTGCCCACTTTCTCCAAGACTGACTAAAGATGCAGCCTCTAAATTTCCACTTTCAGATGTCTTTGAATGGCTTTTCTCAAACATATTGATAAGTGTTAGGGCCTTCTCTGCACGCCCACTTACAAGTAATGCATGAGATAAGTTTAGCAATATTGTTGGGTTGGTCGGGGCAGTTTTTGCCGCCTCTCGAAGAGCGAGAATAGACGATTCGAATTGTGTAGAAGCAAGTTGCTGCATTTCAAGATCTGAACTCTTTGCCATTACTAAAGCACGTTGAAGCAGAGCCAGGCCATAATTGTTGAACACTGCGGAATCACCAGGCATTTTAGCTGCCATTTTTTGGAAGGCTATCGCAGCCTGGGCCCAAGACTCTTGTCCGATGGCATAGAATCCCTCGGCCAATGTATCTTCTAATTCAGGAAGGCCATCCAACTGTACTCCCATTGCCTTTGCAGGATGAAGGTCAAGTGAAATAACTCCAGAATCAGGATGTAAATCATCACTGCTTGTGGTGTGGATATATTGTTCATGATGTTGTTCAGTATCATGGACAACTTCGACCACTTGGTCTTCCATCGCATAAATTTGATTCATATCAACGGGTGAGGCATCAATCCGCCACATTTCGGGAGCCTCTTCAAATGATGAATTTGTCTCCTCTCGTTCAACAACCGCAGTAATTGGTACAACCTCGACTGCAGATACCCTCATGGGTTCAGGTTCTACGATTGTTGGTACTGGTTGAGGTTCAACAACAACTTCTGGAAGAGTAACCATCACTGGTGCTTCTTCAACTACTGGGGGTTCAATAGTGAGTTGTGCCGGAATCGATTGCAGTTTGACGTCCGGTGCTGTTTGAACTACTTCGGCCGGTTCTAGTGCTACTTGCGAACCCCTTGATTCAATTGGGAGCGAATGTTCACTAATGAGTGGCAAGGCATCTTCGGTTTCATCAAATGGCATTCCACCTGCATAACTTCCCACACCAAAGGGGAGGCGGGAAATATGTGTGTTCGACTCCCCTGAGAAACCAAAGGGCAAAGATTCACCAGGAGAATTTGGTGTTTCATCTTCCGACTCATCAGGCGCTTCAATCCCTTCGAGTTCGTACCATGAAGCAACAGCCTCATCGAGCCCTGGAACTTCACTTGGCAGCATCGTGGTATCGCCATCTTCCATAGTCAAATCGACGAGAAGTAGGCTTCCACACGCTGGGCATGCAGAACCTCCAAGCGAGAGCAATCCACATATTTTGCATTCAAACATATGACTCCCTCTAAGTACACCATGAGCATTCAACACTTCAATTCAACGGACAGATGAATCGAATCATTCCTCACTGTCGCTGGATATTGGTAATCGAGCGGTCATCTTTTCAACGAGTATTTCGACGATTTCCTTCAATTCCTCGCTGTCATCATCAACGAGCGATTCAGCAAAATTCTTTCCCTTGGCACGACCCCGTGCTGCTTGGAAAATTATTCCAAAGAGGGTGATCCCCATGAGAACTATTTTCCAAACCAAACCGCCACCATCAGCACCAACAACATAGACTAGCATCATGTAAAGTGAAACAATTGCCGTTGAAATGAGCATCACTGGGAATCCTGCCTTGAAAAACTCATTGAAGGAGATTGGATAACCCGCCTCTTCTGACATACCTGCAGTAACAACATTGGCAGAGGCACCGATCAGAGTTCCATTTCCACCCAAACATGCACCAAAAGCCAGAGCCCAAATAAGTGGGCCTAATTCGATCGACAGATTTTCGGATATTTGTAAAATGATAGGAATCATGGTTGCAGTATATGGAATATTGTCAATGAATGCTGAAGCAATTGCTGAAACCCACAGGACGATGAGAATTGCAGCAGCAAGCCGTATTACAGCCCCATCTCCGTCCGCAGAACCGAAGTAAGAGATTGCAGATTCTACATATGTCCCTATGTATTCGATAACGCCGAGGTATTGCAATGAATGTACCAGCACAAACAGACCAGCAAAGAACAACAGTGTTGCCCATTCAACCTTTTCCAAAGGCTCTTCTAACTCGTGCCTGTCTGTCGCCAGCAACATCATTAATGCACCGACTAAAGCGATCCAAGAAACAGCAATATGGGTGATTGGGTGAAGGAAGAAATTCAATATGACCAAGATTAAAATTGTACCACTGACTTTGAGCATGCCCATGTCTTTTATTCCGTATTTTGACTCGAGTTCGTTCACATCACGAATTCTTTCGCCTGAAAATTCCTCAGAGTACATCCATTTTATGAACATAAAGGATGGAACAATCGTCATTAGTATACCTGGGGCCATTTCAAAAATGAAATCGTTGAAGGTTACACCACTTTCAGCTAAATGTGCATAAACACCACCTTTAGCCGAAGCAATTGCACCCGGTGATAAGGCAGAACCGATCATGATGTTTGGTGGGTCTCCAATCATGGTTGCTGCTCCACCAAGATTCGAGAATAGAACTTCAGAAATGAGAATCGGAATCGGTTTCAAATCCAATACCTTTGCTAATTGAATCGTCACTGGCGTCAGCAATAACATCGTCGTAACATTATCCAAAAAAGCGGAAAGAACAGCAGTAACACTGCATAAAATTACTACAAGTGTCCATACCGAACCCCCGCTTTTTTTGTATGCCTGAACAGCAAACCATTCAAAGACACCTGTATGGGATATTATCCCAACCATAACCATCATTCCTAAGAGTAAGCCGATTGTCTCCCAATCTATCATCGTCGTGACTGCTTTGAGACTAAGGGTTGGTTCAACTGTGTAGTAATTCAGTGCCAAAACCGCGAGAATACCACCTATTGAAGCAGCAAGTGTCCTGTGGACAACTTCGGTGATAATCAATGCATAAACACCGAGCAAAATTGCTAATCCAACCCAAACTGCCTGGGACCCCTTCCCTTCAATTAAATGCAATTCAAGGTGAACATCAGTCCCTCCACCTTCAGCTAGGGTATTGGTTGCAAAAATCATTGACCCTGCAAATATAAGGAGGCCTAGAGCAACATATTGTGACCTTTGACGCCGATGAAGAGTAAACAATGCCCTACCCCTCATGGGCTTGCTATCAAAAGTCATCATTTGACTATTTCCTAATAATTTCTTGATTAGCGCCAAAGAACGCCAACATTGCCGCGAGCCAGAACAAGAATAGAATTCGTCTGTTCGGCCAAGTGAGACCAAACATTTGCGATATCCTTTCTTTCAAATACGCCTCGATTTATTTTGATTTTTACTATACTTCGCTTTTGCAATTGAGCATCGATTTCAGAAATTAGAGTTTCTGTTATTCCAGATTTCCCAACACGGATACTTACTTGAAATTCGCGGGACATAGCCTCTCGACGAATAGATTCTGGAATGTCTTTAACCATGATTCTCAACCACCCGAGCCAGCACTTGTTCATGTAGGTGACCGTTGTTCAATCTAGGAACTACATTAATTCTACCGGCGGTGATGTTTAGGGCCGCCACCGTATCTTCGGATACTCGAACACTCTAAGCAAGTGACAACACGTTGACCCGCTAAAATTCGGACACGAACATTTTCGCCATATCTATACGGTACAAGACAACGGCGACAAAATAAATGTCGGGCTTTCGATGGAATTGGAAGGCGATGGCGTTGAGATATTTTTACTAAATGTTGCGCACTAGAACGAACTATCTTTTCATCGAATTGTGAAGGGTTTTCGAGTATATTGATTAGTCGCATCTGGCTTGAACGGGCAATTTCACGTCGGTCGATTTTACCCCCACTACGACGTTTATTTCGAGAACTCAAACCCTCACCTCATTTTTTTAATGCTAGGAGAATGTCTCCTGTGATTTCATCTATTGCTCTGTCACCATTTACTGCATGGAAGATACCTTTAGAACGGTACCATTCTGCTAATGGAGAGGTTTGTTCATGGTAGGCACCAAGACGTGAATTGACTGTTGTTTCGTTATCGTCAGCCCGCCTTTTCTCTTGCCAGTTGCCGCAACTGCATCCTTCGCTTGCAACTGGATTGAATGTATCGTGATAAACACTACCGCAACCTCCACATGAGTATCGGCCACAGATTCGCTCGACGATTCTCTCATCGGGAACTTCAATGGCAATTACATGAGTGACCGAGGTTATTTCAGCTAAGGCTACAGCCTGTGGAATTGTTCTAGGGAAGCCATCAAACATAACGCCATTATTTGCATCAGGCTTTTGGATACGGTCCTTGATCAAATCAATGATTACAGTATCTGGGACTAATTGTCCAGATTCCATGTAGCCCTTCGCCACCATGCCAGTTTCTGTTCCTGCTTTGACTGCAGCACGTAACATGTCCCCTGTAGAAACTTGAGGTAGCCCTGTTTCTACCATGATTCGTTCTGCTTGAGTGCCTTTTCCAGCACCAGGTGGGCCAAACAATACAATACTGCTCATAACACGCCCTAGTGGTGCATCATATTAGAGATACGCCTCGTAAGGTTACTGCCGGTCGAGCCATTGTTGGCCATAATGCTGCCATTGTTCCATTGTCCAGCCATCGGGTAATCCAGATGCTGGTAGGGGAGGGCCGAGGTTGGTTACTGGCTCAGGCATAGGCAAAGGCATAGGCATCGGTTGCGGAACTGGGAGTGTTGGCATAGGTTGTGAAACTGGGAGTGTTGGTAGGGCCTTCGGCGGCATTCCTGCAGGAGGTAACCCTTGCGGAATTGGTAGTGGTTTTCTAGATGCTCCACCCGGTGGAAGTCCTGAAGGTACAGTTGCTGGAGCAGTTAGCAACGGCATTTGCAACGATTGAGCAAGAGCCGCTGCTATCTCGTCAGACGATACTTCACCACTCGCGATTTCATCAGCAGCATGCCCAATATCCAGCGCATCATCTCTTCGAGTACCAAGGTGATCTGGATTCACAAAGGCATCGGGTGCCACGAGTTCCTCTCCAGAATCTGTCAATTCGCCACTCTTTTTCATACGTAGGGAAAGCACAATAACACCAAAGATAACAACAAATACCAATGGCAATGAAAGATACAGTGGTAGGGTACTGAACAATCCCTTTGTACCAGCCGCAGAATCTACCGATGATTCGATGGATAATGTTCCGTAAACGGACTCACCAGAATTCAAAGTAATAGTAGTCGTGACTTTTCCTTTTTGTGCGTTTTCACTCGGTGTAAGTTCTACAAGAAGAACGATTTCCTCGCCAATTGCAATTGATTCGACACTGTTCGGGGTGCAAGAAACTGACCAAGCACCCGATACATTTCCGTCAGCATTCAATACACTACTAAGAACATCCCCCGTTAATGGGATATTACCATCATTTCGAATGACAATTTTTTGGCTTACTGTTTCTTCTCGGGAAACAAGAATAAACGGCGTAATACTGGCATCTTCAACCGTTATATTTGCAAACGATGAGGCTAGAACCGAGACCTCAACGGTCACTGAATTTTGAATCAAACGCCCATCGTTATATCCCGATACAGTAACTACTAATTCGAAAGCCTTAGAGGTTGCAGGTTCATTCGGTGGGGGGATGAATCCTAGACGAACAGTTCGCTCCTCTCTTGGCTCAATATAGGGACTTGGGTTGGCAAAACCGATTGTCCATCCATCGGGTGCAAGTCCATTGCTCCAATTAAGCGTCAGCGGAGCATTACCTGTATTTGTAATATTAAATTCTCCAAATGAAAAGTCCGAGGAAATTACGGTCTCAATAACTCCAGTTTCAGGGCCTATTAATTCCATTGAAAGATCGTCTCTCACCTTCAATATTGTTGTATTTGAAACAAAATGTTGAGCGTCAAGCTCAGTCCGAATAACGAAATTATTCGTCTCACCTTCCTCAGCAACTGGTGGAACTCCCAAGATAAAATTGACTGTAGTAACTTCGCCGCCAGCAAGAGAAAGGGAAATTTGTCGGCTGTCAAGTTGTTCTTGATACATGACTTGAATCGGCCAAAGTGGGTTAGAAGGTTGTATACTAACATCCAAATCGATAGCAGTGTTACCGGTGTTTTCAATAGTTAAATTGAGTGAAACTTGTTCACCGGTATCAACCATTACATTGCGGGTGATTGCTGAAGGGCCAATTGCTCCGAGGTCATCATATAAATCACCCTCAAATGATTCCTGTGGAAGTACCAATACATCAACGGATTGAGTGAAATTCATTTCAGCATCATTATGGGAATTTACCCAACAGGTTACTGTATCGGTCGAACCAGATGCTGGCATACCATTGGATACTGGTGGAACAAAGATTCGGATGTACATTGGAAGAGATTCTTTGATGTTCAATGGTTCAAATTCAAGTGTAGAGGAATTCGAAGAGCCAAGCATTACTTGCCATCGATTTTCCGAGGTGCAAGATACAACATAGTTACCCGGAGTATTACCGATATTCATTACAGAGATGACGAAACCTGTTGAGTCGCCAGGAGATGCGGATAGACCGCTAATTCCTGCTGCACCGATGTTTACTGCATTCACTTCTGGAACGGTGATAGTGACCCTTTGTGTATGAGATACTGTAGGCTGTGCCTGATATCGAGCAATAATATCAACAACAAAAGTTCCTGCTCGAGCATAGCGAGGTGAAGATGGATCAGTCAAGTCTGCGTATTCATTTTCCAGATGGACCGTGAGCATCTGAAAATCTCCCGCCTCGCCTAGTCCTTCTACGACATATGGGCCATCCTCAGAAACTGACTTGGTCCAATAATCCTCAGGAGCGAGTAAGAAATCGGGCCTCCCTGGTTGCGGCATTTGTACATTAGTCACCGAAAGAGTAACTGCTTTTTGCCCAGTACCTTCATGAAGAATGTGGATTGGAATATCTATACCTGTGTCATTGAGTACATCAAAGACCTTTATTGCTGAAGCTGCTCGTTCTTCGGGCGTCGTTGGAACGTTGCCCGAGTCATCTAAAGCAACAACTCTTACACCTAGGGCTGTGACCTCTATGTCTTGGGTCCAAATGTTATTGTTCACACCATTGACGCCGTCGTTCATCTCAGAAACTTGATTGAGCGTGTCGATACTCAGTCGCATTGAATGAGTACCCGTTAAAGTAAATTGATGCTGGAGCAAGAATGAATCAATGACTCCAGGCCCAAGTCCTGGCCTGTCAGCATCAAACAATGTTTGGTTCGTGGTAAGGTCTTCAAGAGTCACATGGAAGGTGCCTGAGGACAATGTGCCTTGATTAATCCAGCCTAACTGCAAGGTAATCAAATCATTTTTGAGAGGTTCTTGAGATGAAGGGACGAGGCTTCCATTATAGGTTGCTAAATCAGATTGTGGGTTTGCTGTGGCATCAGCAACTAGTACAAGTCCGAAGGTTTGTGTCGTGCCGCCCCGATGAACCACTTTGACCTGCCATTGCCCAGACGCTGTAAGAACTCCGGGTGCGACTTTGATACGCTCAACATTGTTGATGGAATCAGCAACGCCTCCGGTTGTAGAAAAGCCTGAAATGAAATCATTGCCAAGCCATTCGTTTCCTGAAGGGTCAACAAGAATCAAGTCCAGGTCATTCACTAAGCGGGAATTAGATTGACCTGCGTTTGCACTTCCTTCCTCATCCGACCATGTTAGCGTCATATCAATCCCATGGCTAGGGTCAAGGGTAAATGCATAGAGTAATCCAAAACCTGCATTCAATTGTTTATTGTGATCGATGAATGTGTTTAGGGGCGTTACACCATTCATTGGCAAAACTGTTCTTTCCAGGTTAATTTGACCCCATCCTTCGAGAGAATTCGGGATGTCTGGTGTTCCCAAATCAGTTGCTCCATTGATGACAACTGCTTTGATCAAAGCAGCAGAAGGTGAGTTTATTGCCATTTCTTCACGCAAGAATTCACGAACAAGTGCCGTTGCACCACCAGCAATCCCAGTAGCATGAGATGAACCAGATAGCGACATGTAAAGGCTACTTCCATCAGAATGTGTACCAGTGCCACATCCAAATCCAGCCGGAGATTTTGCTTCTTCAGCAAGTCCTGAGCAAATGTCCATTCCAGGTGCTACAATGTCAGGCTTGATTCTACCATCAAGGCTTGGCCCTTGGCTCGAAGTATTGGAAACACTACCGGCTAATACACCGGTGTGAGTTGTTCCAACTGCGAGTACATTTTTGGCAGTGGCGGGAGCAGAAACTTGTGATGAACCATGACTTCCTCGGTCACCAACAGAAAACAAAGGTAATACAGTATTTTTGTCACTCACAAGCAAATCAACGGAGCGTGAATCAGCAGTATAATGTCCAAAATTACCATTCGAACCCCAAGCATTGATTGCGATACGTGCAGTTTTCTGTTCTGCATCATTGAGTAAATCATAAATTGAACCAAGACGCCCAAATACTCCAGTTGGGTCATGCTCAAGGGCATACATGACTAGATTGGCATTTGGAGCAACGCCTCGTGCCGCTGAATCGCCAGAACCATCACCAAGAGCTGAAAGCACCACGTGTGTCCCATGCCCAGTATTAGTATCGGAAGGCGAGGGGTCAAGTCCGAATTGTGTGTAAACACCTGCAACACGACCTACAATATCGGGATGGTCTTGGTCTAAACCTGTATCTGTGACGGCTATTGTTTCACCCGAACCGTCAAGAGTAAAGGATGCATTTGTAGCGACGCTGTTCACCCCGACAATTGCACCGGCAACTGCATTGTGTAAAATCAGGCCCGCCGTTGGTTCAGTCCAAATAATTCGACCATCACGCATGATATTGTTAAGGAGAAGTGATTGAAATTGAGTGTCAAAGTGAACTTCACATAAGCCAACACCACACCATGCCTCATTTGCACCCATTTTAACTAAATCAAGACTGAGTGTGTCAAAACCTCCGGCAGCAAGGTCCGATGAAGGAACAAGTGCCAAATGGGTCACGGATGAAGGTTGGAGAAGCGAGGAATGCACTCGCCACCCAGGGTGTTGAACACCAGCCCAACGAATTCGCTCATCACTTTGCAACGATTCAAGAGTTACAAGAGGTGGCGCTGGTAGGCGAACAAGCCAACCTTCATCGGCAATATAATCCAAAGGAGTAATAGAATAATCCTTCACCAATTGTTCAAGAATTATTCCATCATGCTGATGTAATTGGAGCATTGCAAGAGCGGTTTGAGTCGGGTCATTGAGGTCTGTGAAAAATGAATCCAACATTGGCCCATCAGATACCAGTGGGTCAAATTCGCCCGATTGAAGTCTAATAATTCCACTAGAGGGACGTAATTCAATATCAACCATGGGAATAGGTTCCGCTATATTCCAAAGACTGGATGCAAGTTCAAGACGTTCTGATTGAGAAGTCTTGTTTGGTTCATCAAGTTGTGAATCATAATCTGTAATTGGGTCAGACTGGAGAACTGGACTAAGTGATGTCAAAAGTAGCAAGAAGAGCATCAAAACCGGGCTTCTTATGTCTTGCATGGTTTGTCGTAATCTCTTACCCTTTTCAAAACGCCCCTTGGATGTGCCCCTATGGGGCACACAAATCAAAGATTATTGTACTTGGAAATAGCAGCATCAGTTTTGTTTACCGAGGCCATCCAATCCTCTTCAATTCCCATTAAGGCACGTATGGCATCTACATTCTCAGGAATGACATCGGATTCTTGATGAATCGCTTGAAAATAATACAAAGTATTACCCTCGAGTTTGACACCATCTTTCCAAATGAAAATCTCATGTAAATCGCCCCATTTTCGACCTATATCACGTGCGAATTCCATCACTTCCGCTGTTGTGGTAATTCCTGTTTCTGCACCACTCATTAAGACCAAACGAGGATTGTTTGACCACATCTCGATAATTGATTCAGTCGTCAAACCATGGCCCTCTGGCAAAGTCGCAGTGATGACATGAACATGCATAATCGTCGTTGGAACTGCAACTGCCATTGAGTTGATTTGAATTTCTGGCTTGACAGTCATGACATCAGGGCCATGGTGAGATGGTACTTTGAGAACAGGCTTGATGGCGTTGATCGGACCTTTGCTTGAGTCTCCAGGATCTGCTGCTCTGCGAATCATTGTGCACTCAACTTTGAGGTCACCGCAGTGCTCGTACAAAGGTACCAATGTTCGGGAAAGTCCTGTTGTATTACATGACACTACGCGAGTTCCTTGAACATTCAAATTTTCCTTGTGATTTGCCGATGAGGTATAGGACATACCGGTCATAGCATGCTTCTCTCCACCTTGAAAAATCCATTTTATTCCTGCTTGCTCGTAAGTTTCCTTGTTTGCAGCACCAACTTTTCCAGGTGAACAGTCGACGACAACATCTGCAATTTTAAGTAAGTCTGCCAATCCACCATGACAGGTGTATCCCGCATCTGCAAAGGAAGCAATTCGTTCAGCGTCATCAAATGTGCAATAAAGTGGGTAGCCTTTACGAACAGCCAAATCACAACCAAACGCTGGGCGTGTTTTGGTAACTCCAACAATTTCCATATCGTCTTGGGCGTCTACTGCATCTGCAACTCGCTTTCCGATTGTACCGTATCCGTTAATCGCCACCTTGATTGTCATGGTTCTCAATATACCTGCCTTTGAAGACCCTCTATTAACACATCGTTGCAGTTGAAAAAAAATTATGGCGATTTTAACTCTCAAGAGAAACCCCAAGAATTCTACATTTGACACGGGAGGCTATTTGGATATGAAGCAACAGCCGAGCATCATGGCCGAACCTCGAGAGGTTGTTGAACGCTCTTTCAATATCAACAAGAAACTCGGCCCGAGATTGATTGAAGCCGCCAAACAGGATGCAATTCTTCGTATTGGCTGGACAAGTGCAGGCGACCCTGTTCCTAAAAACGGTGAACTTGGACTTTGCCCTAACCTGCCTGCTGGCTCAAGAATGCGTGCCCTTGGACTTCTTGGCTCATGGGTCGCTGCTTTTGGTGGCGGTGGAAACTTCACAATTCAAGGCGATGTAGGTTCCTTCCTCGGGGCTGGTAATCGTGGTAACACAATTGTGTGTGAACAAATCGCTGGGAATTTCGCCGGCTATGCAATGCGTAGCGGTAAAATTAGTATCATGGATGGCGCTGGTAATGATGCTGGTGCAATGATGAATGGCGGCCTTCTACTGATTCGTGGCTCAGTTGGTGAACGCGTTGGCGGCGGGATGAAAGATGGAATAATTGTGGTCCATGGCGACGTTGGATTAGACCCCGGCGCTGGCATGGTAGGTGGAAAAATTATCATCAATGGACGATATCCAAGTCGGTTGCCATCTGGCGTAGAACAAAGACTTCTCACTGCTGCTGAAGTGAAGTCTATTAATTCTCAACTCGATAACGAAGGAATGGAAATCCCAAAGGATGCTGCGTGTCTAGTGCCTTCAGAATGTCTCCGTGTTGAGGCAACTGAAATTCCAGTTTCTTCGTCAGATTTGTCGAGTATTGGTTTGGTTGCCGGAGATTTGCATCATATTGCACCTTACCAAAGTTGTGATACTGCGGTTTTGGTCCCTGAAAATGATGATGCCAACAATCCAATCGCATTCCCTATACCTCTTCTTCCTATCATCTCGAGTGGTGAATTTCTTCAACCTACTAATGAAATGGACCACATTGCCATACAAGTATTGGCAAAACAACCGTTCATCACCCGAGAGCAACCTCGCCTTGTTGATTTTTCACTTATCGACACATCCAATTTAGCAGATGCCCCTGAACTTTTAGAAAACAGCAGCGGAATGGTTGTTGACCTCGATGACCTACCCGCAATGAATTCGGAAGAAATTGATGGATTTATCGTTGCCACTCGAACACTACTTGGAATGGAAAAGCCGATTTCATTTCTCAATTCTATATCTCGGGTTGAATCACTACATGTTCGCTCATCACACCATAATGTCGATTTGGCAATCAGCCGTATTGAAGACGGGTCTGGTATCGCTGAGGCTGCTGCACTCCCGATGATTGGTCGTTCAACAAAGTCGCATTTATCGGACACTGCGACACAAACTGGGATGCTTCTTGGACTCTCAGCTAGTGGGCAGGATTTAGCAATCCTACGAGCTTCAGGCATAGACCTCATTTGCTGTGAAGTTCCAATGCAAGACGCACAGGATTTAGCACACTGGCTCCACAGTGTTTCAAATGAATTGACGGCAATTCTTAGAAGACTTGGTTTAGATTCAATTGAACATCTCAAGCGCCAACATTTGCGGGCACTTGACTATGAAACCGCTTCCATCAGTGGATTACGTCTCGTTGGGTATGACCGCCCATTGCCACACTGGTTCTCACGCTGAGGTGAAATAATGCCAACAATTTCCATTGAACAAAAATTATTGAGCCAACTTCTGGCCCGCCATGGATTGCAGCATGATGTTGAACAAATGGCATCTCAATTGCCCCTTCTAGGAACTGACATCGATACATGTGATGATAGCACACTTGACATCGAAATTTTCCCCGACCGTCCTGACCTTTTGTCAGGAGAAACGCTAGCTAAAGCGATTCGCCCCTTTTTGCATGGTGCCAAGAGTGAACCTAGTTTAGATGTGAAAAAAGGTTCAATCAAAATGGTAGTGGATTCAGCATTGAAAAATATCCGCCCAATCATATTAGGCGCAGTTGTCCGAAATGTTGAGACTGGAGCAAGTGGTGAAGAAAAAGACGAATTTATCAAGGCACTAATGGAACACCAAGAGAAATTGCATTTCGCTTTAGGGCGTGGCCGGAGGAGAGCATCCATTGGCGTACATGACCTTGCTAAAATCGCCCCGCCATTCCATGTTCAAGCCGTGCCAAGTTCAACCAGTTTTTGCCCCTTGGCTATGACTGAAAAAATGACACTAGATGAGATATTGTCAACTCATCCCAAAGGAATAGACTATGCACACCTGCTCGAGGGAATGCCATCATATCCAATTATTTTCGATTCCAAAAATGAAGTTCTTTCATTCCCACCAATCATCAACGGCAACCATACGACCGTAAGTCATACAACAACTGATTTCTTTATCGATGTCACAGGATGGGACCGGCGTGCTTGTGAATCAAGCCTCATGCTTATCGCCCTTCAGTTGGCTGAGAGAGGGGGACAAATTGAATCGGTCGAAGTCACTGGTTGTGATGGAAAGGTGGAACACCTCCCTGAATCGAGTCCAATTGAACACCACGTCACACAACGCCTTCTCGATGGACTATTAGGTCGTAGCCTTACCGATGATGAAATCAGTTCCTCCATCAACCGAATGGGTGGAGAGTTTTTGGGTCGAATGGCTGCTACGGAATACACCTCAACAACAGTAACTAAAATGTCTGATGTGGTTGAAGGTGATTCAATTCTCACATTTGCAATGCCTCGGTGGAGGTTTGATATTCTTCACCCAATTGATTTAGTTGAAGAAGTTGCAATTGGGCATGGGTATGAGGACTTGGGAACTGATGTCCCCAAAGCACCACTTACCGCAGTTCCACGACCAGATAATCAGATTCGACGGCGACTTCGGGAATCTCTCCAAGGACTTGGATTTATGCAGATACAATCCCTGACATTATCGAACGACTTTGACCAATTTGAAGCAATGAGGTGGCCACCTATGGGGGAAGTCACTCGCATCACTAATCCGATAACGATTGACCATACATTGCTTCGTCAATACCTCCTCCCTGGGCTCTTTCGACTCATGGCATCCAATCGGCATCATGATTTGCCTCAAGCAGTATATGAATTGGGAACGGTGATTAGAGACCATCAGAATGGTGAACGTTTAGCGTTCCTCATTGCTGAACAAGGTGGTGGTTTTGCAGCAATCAGAGGTCGGATTCAGGCACTTTTGAGAGATCTTGGGGCGACTGAATACGCAATTGAGCCTTTGAAAGGAACAATGGGTCCTTGGCTTGCAGGGCGTTGCGCTAAAGTCATCATCAATGATGTTCATGTTGGATGCTTTGGAGAGATGGACCCTGCGGTGAGTGCGCAATATGAATTGCGAGTGCCTTTGAATGGGGCTGAATTTGACATCGCTGCTTTACAATCTGTCCTTCCAGATCCTGTTTAAGATTGGTACGGAGCATATGTGCCATCTGGGTTTTTGCGGTATGCAACAGAGTCAAATTGTCCATTGGCTAATTTCTTGTAATGATAGCCATCAGTATGGTGAATCCATGTGAACTCTTCTGCCGCAACAGGCTTTGTTGCTGAATCTACGATTCCTTCATAAAATTGAGATTGTTCTTCTGCGCGTTTAACAGTTGTATCTCCGTTGCCAAAAAGACTGACTGCCGCCATGTAGTCTGCTGATTCGCGATGCGAATTATCAGCCAATGCTTCTTGCCCTGGATCCGCATCTTTACGGTATACAATTGGTTGTGGCTCAGGTTCATCGAGTATTTGCGGTTGCTTCTTTTTTCCAAAGGGCCATAGGGGTGCCATGACATTCCGAGATTCATCTGCTTCATGAATACTGCTAATCTCTGCGATGCATACATTGAGTGATGTTGAAATGCTTGACGATATGGAGGGGTTATGCGCAGAGTGTTCATTATGATGATCGTCTTGCTGCATTCGACTGCTTCAGTTGCTGTGGCAGGAGCAAATTCCTCAACTCCACTTGCTCGAAGCAGTGAACTCGATGTTATTGGACTCAATCAGATTACACTTCACCAAGATGAATTGGTGGAGGTATTGTTTACTCTCCACAACACTGGAGAAGACGATAATACCTATTCATTTCAACTTGAATCCGAGGTTAGTGGATTAAACGCAACGGGTTTACCACATACTAAATTTGTCGAAAGTGGATATCTGCGCCAAGTTAAATTCAATCTGACCACTGAAACGAGTACGCCATTTGGCGTGTATAATTTTTCATTGAACTTCACATCTCAAAATGACCTAAGTTGGTACCAAATTGAAACCTTTCAAGCAACTGTAGCACCTTACTCTAATCTTAACTTCGGCGTGACTGGAATCTCAACGTTTATTGTCACTCCAGGAATTAGAACTTCGGTAGCGATGAACATAACAAATAATGCCACATTAGCCGATGATATTACGTTCAACTTGTATTCCCAAACTGGATGGAATTGGGGGTGGACGATGGATTCCACCGGAGGGGAGAACGCATATGAAACACTCCAACCAGATTCTCTGACCTATGTATTTCTGTGGATTGATATCCCACCAATAGTTGATGGTGCCCCACTTTCAAATACCGGACCTCGATTCCAAATGAAAGCCGTATCAGGCATTGATGGTGCCATATCACAATGGTCTTTTGATCTCTTAATGGATGATTTTTACAATGTCACCATTGATTCAAATGGCGACGATATTTTACTCGAACCCGGAGGAAATAACCGTATTCCAATCACAATACGAAACAATGGCAATACCCCGAATTTAGTCAATATTTCGCTGGAAGCCATATCAGAAAATGGCGACCCAATCGAAGGAATACCCATCGATGATAGGATAACATATGATGGATGGACGATGGCCCTTTTCGGTGGATTAGAAAGCAATATGATCGACCCCAATGATTCTCGAACCATAGAAATTGGATTTCTGGCACCAATGGAATATTCAGGTGAAATAGATATTCGATTACGTGTATTTGCCAATGGTGCTCTATCCAGAATGAGAACAATTGATGTTGGTGCATCTATTGATTGGCAACGAAGTGGTTCTGTTCAATTGCTTTCAGACTCCTGCAATTATTTGCTACCAAATGAATCGTGTGATGCTCGAATCGCTATAGAAAATTTGGGAAATGCCGTCGATAGTTACGAATTCACGCTCACAGAAGTACCAGAGTTTGTTGAAGCAGAACTTCTTCTCTCAACAACTGAAATTAATCCAAATGAAATTATCGAACTCACTTTGCTTAACATTACTGCAAATTCATCTGCTTATGCTTTTGAATTGGATGATGTCGTTGTGGAAATACGATTGCTCGACTCTGATACACTTATTGGAATTGCTAGAATTCCCGTTAAAATAGCGCCTGTTATCAAATGGGTATTCACAGATATTGTAGAAGAAGTCGATAGCCAAGGAAGGCTTTCAATAGCAATGACATTACGAAATGAAGGGAATACTGCAGACGGTTTGTTAGTTCAAATGCAATCATCGCATTCAACGGAAATGTCGTTTATCCCCCCTTTCATAGCCATCTATGAAGAGGACATCGAATTTCCTCGTTCTTTTGAGGTAAGTGATATTCCTATCGGTTATAATTTCACCGTTCGTGCTTGGATTGATTTGCCTCTCGACCAACAAAGTAACGGAACAGTGTGGGTTAATACAACTGTTCGTTCACAATTTGAGCCAAGTACTCTCTTTACCCATACTAGTAAAGGGGATTACATAGGAATCCCATGGCAAGAATCCGAGGTTGAGGATTCATTTGACTTTGTTTCAGTACTGAATACAGGTTGGGATATTTTCAAATCATGGTTTTTGATGCTCTGTGCCGTATTATTTTCTGGAATCATAATCTACAAATCGATTATCGCTCGTAATGAAAGAAATCTTGAGCAACAGCAACTTGATGAAATGCACCGTAAAAAGGACCCCGAAGTTGTTGATGACTGGATGGGTAAATTCAGTGAAACTAAACAAGTGACACACGAAGATATGGCTTTGAAAGTTAACCCGGAACATTTCCAAGAGGCTTTTCAGAACCGAGCAGGTACATACAAGCCAACCAATGAACCTGTTAATCCTGCATTAACTCAGGCAGCAAACACCGTATTAGATTTTCATAGTTCGAATGATTTGCGTGATTCAGCAGATTCATTGCTCCAAGAGATTCAATCTGGTAATATTTCAATGCCTCACGCAGACAATGAAGCACTCAAAACATCTGCTCCCGATATTAGTGAAAAGAAATCTGTTGAATCGCAATCTGTCCCACTCCCAAGCGACGAGGATGTGGATGAGCTCGACATTTAGGTGAAGGCATGTGGCATGTGGGAATCGATGAAGCGGGAAGAGGACCTGTTCTAGGCCCACTTGTTGTAGGTGCTGTAGCAATACCCTCTGCCGACCTTGAAATGTTGATTGAACATGGCGTTAAGGATTCCAAAGATTTGACTCATAAGAAACGAGTGGAATTGGTTGAGTGGTTTCACATGCAAGTCAAAGAACGGGGATGGAAATTCTCATTGATTGTGTGTAAGCCTGAACGTGTTGACCATGGAGTTCAAACAACAGGATTGAATTTACTTGAGGTTGAACTTTTTTCTGAGGCATTGATTGAAATTCGACAGCAAGTAAAGCAACCACTTACGGTATTGAACGATGCATGTGATGTGAATGAGCAACGATTCACCGACCGAATCGCGGCAAGAATGCCCATGTGGCCTTGGGTTGATTCATCTATTCATTCTGAGCACAAAGCCGATTCTACATATCCAATCGTTGGGATGGCAAGTATTTTGGCAAAAGTTCAACGGGATTTACAAATTCAACGATTAGCCGAAGAAATTGGGTATCCATTGGGTTCGGGTTATCCGAGCGATCCGAACACAAAAGCGGCTTTGGCTAAGCTTCTACTCGATTCAACACCACATCCGGCTCTACGTTGGTCGTGGAAAACTGTGTCCCGTGCTTGGATGGAAATGTATGGAGTTGAACCTCCCAAACGACCTTTTGCCGAGGATAATCAAAAAACACTTTTTTAGCAATAATTACCTTCAGCAAGCGAGCAGTTGATGAAGCAAAGGCTGTAGGAAAGGTTGAGCCCGATGACTTGGACACCCGATGAAGAAACGCTCGCCTCCTTTAGGCACCTTGCTTTACAAAATGCAATTGAATACGAGGGAAAGGCTGCCCCAGGTTCCGTCATTGGAAGGCTCATGGGGAGTAGAAGTGACTTGCGAGAGCATGGAAAAATCATATCCCCCCTTATCGTCAAGGCGGTAACTGAGGCAAATCAAATGGCAGCAGACCAAGGGGTTGCTGCACTGCAAGCAATTTTGGAAGCGGAAGCCCCACATCTCTTAGAAAAGAGGGAAAAGAAGGAACGTCGGCAAGGCCTCCCTGAACTCAAGAACGCTGTCAAAGGAAAAGTTGTACTCCGCTTTGCCCCTAATCCAAATGGTCCACTTTCATTTGGCCATGCCCGAGGCATTGTAATCAATGGATATTATGCGAAGGAGTGGGATGGAGAATTGATTCTTCGTTTCGATGACACAGATACTGTTGTCAAACCCCCACTCCCTGAAGCCTATAACCAAATTCCTGAAGAGGCTGAATGGCTACTTGGATTCAAACCTCACCGAATTGTCATTGCAAGTGAGCAAATGCCACACTACTACGAGCATGCAGTTTCGATGTTGGAAAGAGGCTTTGGCTATGTATGCCAATGTAGTGGTGAATCATTCAAGGAATATCGAGTCAGTAAATCCGAATGTCCTTGTCGAGTGAATGATATTGAGTTAAATCTAGAACTTTGGACAAAAATGACGAATGGCACTTTCGTTCCTGGTGATGCAGTAGTTCGAGTGAAAACGGCAATGGATTTGAAAAATCCTGCACTCCGTGATTGGCCTGCTTTGAGAATTCAAAATACTGAAGAGCATCCTCATCCGCGTAAGTCTATTGGTTCCAAATATCGTGTTTGGCCACTCCTTGATTTCCAAAGTGCCGTTGAAGATTACATTCAGGGAGTAACCCACATAATTCGAGGGAAGGACCTAATGGATTCGACCCGAAAGCAAACATTGCTCTACCAGCATTTTGGATGGGATTATCCAGAAACTCTGTATTGGGGCCGAGTCAAAGTCCACGAGTGGGGCGGGTTTTCAACCTCGCAAATGCGAAGGGACATCGAGGATGGATTGTTTACTGGATGGGATGACCCAAGACTACCTACATTGACTGCTCTGCGAAACCGAGGGATAACTGCAAAAGCCTTGCGCGATTTTTGGGTAGAATTAGGTGTGACTCAAAAGGATATTTCTGTTCCACTTTCAACTCTGTATTCACATAATACGAAATGTATTGACGATGATGCTCCTCGCCTTTCTTTCATACGTCATCCGGAAAAATTGCACCTTAAAGGTGAGCATCCCGCTAGTGTTAGTGTTGAAGTTCATCCAAACCATCCCAGCCGAGGGATGAGAACTTTCGATGTTACAAGCAAAGACATTTGGGTTGAACACGAAGATTCAGTCAAAACCGAAGTGCGACTGAAAGGTTTTACGAACATAGAAAATGTTGGAGGAAGTGCAAAAATTGGTTCGATTGAGCGGAATGATCGACGGCCAATCATACATTGGCTCCCAGATACAAGTGTCATTCCTGCCACATTAATTGTAGCCGAAGATGGCGAAGTTAGGAGATTGGAAGGATTGATTGAATCCCACACATATCCAGCGGGGACGATGGTTCAACTTGAACGCATTGGATATGCTCGAATAATTGACAATTCAACCCTTATTTTCACCCATTCTTGAGTTTACATTCAAGGGAAGGATGATATGACGAAACTCAAACCGTGAGCCGTGGCGAATATGTCTAAGACAGTAGCAGATTTGAAACTTGATGATGAACACATGACCATCGGCATCGATGATTCGATGGCTGAAGCTTCACGAAGATTGTTGACAATATCGGGTGGAATCCTTGTTGTCCTCGATGATGATTCAAAAACAAAGGGTGTTATTGGACAGCGACAATTCCTCAAAGCCTTTGCAGATAATGTTGATGCGAATGAGACGAAATGTTCCGAGTGGATGGAAATGGATTTTCTCGAAGTTCAACTTAGCCAAACTCTCAAATCAGTTCTTGCAGATATTAGAAAAAGGGCTCCACAAGCCGTTGTAGCGATTCATGAAGATGGAGAATTCGCAGGATACTTCTCCCCAACAGACTACCAAGAGGCCACAAATCTGGTCAGTTCTCTCAATGACCTCAATCTTTGATTAGGCTATTATTTTGATTACCCGTTCACAACCGACACATGCGAATCGCAAAGGTCGCTCTTGACTCGTTACTGGATTGGGAGTAGAACAGGAGGGACATGGTATCACGGGAGTCGTCAACGCTATCGCTTCTTGAACTAATTCGGCCCTCGAACGAGGACTTGTAACTGCGGTAACCCACCATAACACAACTACTGTGGCAACTGCCCCCCCTACGAAAGGTGGTTGGTAGCCGAAGAAATGAATAAATGCAACCAGAGGCACCAATACAATTTCAACATACAAAATCTTTCTTTGTCGATTTTTCGTTAGTTTCAATGCCATCATAAAACCAAATCCGAGGCCAAATAGAACCAAGAGAAGAAGTGGGAGTGGGCTGTGAATTGGATCCTTGGTTGGAGTTGCTGTGAATTTGAAGTTGTCATCTTGACCGATGCTATCACCTTTCACTTCAAGTGATTCGCCCCAAGGTAAGCGGGAATGGCTCATTGTTACGGATTCAGACGGTTCCATTGTCGCCCCTGCAAAAGATGTCATCGCCGAGGTTTTACCACTCAGCAAAAGAGAATATTCACTCCATAATGGCGAAGGTTGCGGTGTAATGAAATCTTCAAGGAGTGCTCTACGCTCACCATTGTCGATGATTTTAGTCGTGGAAATGATCAACGCTATTGGGTGGTTCACAACATTTGGCTCACCGTTCAAGTCCACAACAATCGAGATGGTGTCAAATTTGTCTATTTGCTCACCAAGTAAATCTGCCACTTCAAAACCAAGCCCCACACCAAGGTAATATGTCCCCAAACCTGAACTTGACATCTGACGCTCAAATTCGTTAACTTCAATATCTTCGATTGAACGACTTACACGTTCTTCATCACTTACGCTTCCAGCATCAAAACTTTTCAATACAGGTGTAAGAGGTGTTACTTCATCCCCTAGATGGTCCATGCCCCAACGCATCCAAAAGGCCATTTCTCCGCCAATCTCAACTCTGGTTTCGCGTTCAAGTTGAAGACCGGATTCTGAGGATTGAAGTGAAAAGGTTCCTGTTATTGATAATGGACTTCCTGCTCCAGTGGTCTTGAGAGGTTCCTCAGGTGGGTAGTAGGTTCCTGTCCCACCAGTAGAGTCGAATGTTTCAATTTCAAAAGAAGCAGAACCAGATAATGATGCACTGCCTATTTCGATGGTGAGTCGTGTTTCAACCGACACAGTTTCAATTCCACCAGCCGCCCCTTCCCAAGTCCAAGTAACACGTACACCGTCACCAAGTGCAGTTTCAATTGGGTCACCAGTAATTATTGTATTTCCTACTAGCATTTCAATAGATTCTGTCTTTGAAAGAATATCCATTCCCCAGTTTGAATCGATAACTACTGAGAAGTATACTTCAGAACCTTCGACTTCTGGTTCAAGTAGGGTAAGGTCAAACAGCGGGATTTCAGCCTCGATAGTCGAGTCACTTTCTTCAGAACCCCACATGAATTCAAGCATCGCATCACCCATAGGTAATGAAAAAACTACTGAGCGAGCAGTTAGAGTGAGTTCAATGACCCCATTATTGGAAATAGAGGTTGCATCTACATCTATGTCAAAGGTGAGGGTTCCAGTTCCTTGGGCTAGGAAAGAACTCCCAGGACTTGTTGAAGTACTGAATGTTTGACTTCCAATTTTCAAACTAGCTGTTGCATTGACTTGAGCACTCGCTGCATCACTCAATTCATATTGTATGGAAACTTTCCAACTCTCAGCAGGAATTGTGCCCGGCCAAACATTCGGCAATACCCATTTACCAACAGTTTCTTCCGAAGTAATTGCATTCGCAATTGTTGCAGTTGTTGTTGTGTCAGCCAAATCTTGAGAAAAAGGCGACATTGTACCCGCAGAAGCAGAGCCCAATAAATGTAAATTCACTTCCGCAGAATCGCAACATACAACAGTATCTTCAGCAATTACATTACCCACAAAGGTATCGACAAAAGGTGTCATCATTGAAGCAATGAATATCAGAACGAACATAATTGGTCGTGCAGTCATAACTTCTCCTCTATGTGAACCCAGCGCGCATGGCACATAATAGAAACGCTTTGGCGTCCACTTTGAGGTTCAAATTGCCTTCTCAAGTAGTGCACCCAATTCTTTTTCGAAAAGAGAAACAACGGCTTCACCAACTTCACCTTGTAAATCATCAGGTAATAGACGTAGTCCAAGGCGAGTGGCTGCTCGAGTTGCCTTTAATTCTGCATAGATTGTTCGTGCCTTGGTATGGAAATAATAAGCAACTGCTTCCTTAATCTCTGCCTTGAGTTCAGGGTCCTCATCGACTTTACTACGGATGTGAATTTTTAGTTCATCCTTGACTAAATCTCGAAATGCTTCGATAACTAAATCTTCAGTTGACATCAAATCTTGGACTTGGTCTCGAATACTACCGGTGAGCAAACGTTCAATGGCCATGGCAATCCCAGAGCGTTATGAGGTTTCAACCCGTCGATTGCCCAGATTGGAAGAGATGACCGGTTTTCAGAAAGGTATCTGCCAATTTTGAAGCATGTATTTTTGCTTTATCAGCATCGCTAGGCCATGCTTTTTCAGCCAAATGAACTTGACTCATAACATCGACATCTGAAGTTCCAATCATCAAACGATGCCAAACAAGTTCTTCTAGGCGTGGTGTAGAAAGGGCAGAATTTGCCAGGGTTGGAAGAATCAATTCACTCAAAGCCGATGAACGGGAAGTGATATCCATTTTCCCCCACCCCTTTTGCAATCTAGTTAGCATTCTCTCAGAAAGACCAGGTATCATACCTGGAGCAGGTGATGGGACTTCTGGAAGCGGGACCATTCGAAACGAACCCTCGTCACGTAAATGGTCACGAATAGATGTGTGAATGGGGTCAAAGGTTGTATCCAAGGCATCGCGTAGCCATAGTCCTGTACCAGCAAAGGGACGCAATAAGCGTACCTTTTGACCGTTTGGAATTAATTCTGCTGCCAATGCTGCACATTGTGCGACAACATCCAGTGCTCCGCGACGTTCTGATTGATTAGCACCCAATCGGACAACAACCGAAAGCGGCGTAATGTGAATGTATTCTGTTTCAGGAAGTTCTTTCAAATCCCATGTGTCCTCAAAAGGAGCGATGAATACAAGTAATCCCTCTTGGTCATTTTCTGGACGTGCCCTTTCATCACGCGGTATAGATTTATGCGAGGTCAAAAATCGCCGGCGATACTTGACTCCGGTATCAAGGAAGGCGGATTCTAACATCGAGAGAGCAAGAAGTCCAGATAAATCTGCGGGGGCATGGATATGAACCATAGAAGCATCTTTGATTTGCTTTGAAAGGTTCTGTATTCTATCTTTCACATCAGAGAAAGATGCAGTGAGAAGTATGTCGTTCATTGTCCCACCGATTGAATCGAGAAGGTTACCATTGATGAAGTCACCACATGGCGTGGGGCGTTGAATGGAAGTGAACTTACTCTACCATGAGGCGGAGTTCGTCGCGCTTGTATCGCCATTCAGATGGCAAACGGCCCTCTGCTTTGTAATAATTAGAAAGGCGACGGATTTTTGCTTCTGTGATTTCAAGAGAACGCTTGTTGTGAAGATCCTTATGATTTCCACTTCCAAGATGGTTGATGATTCCAACAGCTTGACGCATAAGGTTCATCATATCTTCAGGATAGGTTCCACCAATATTGTTCTCTGACAAAACACTTGCAATACGCTTGCCGATAACAAGTCGAACATTTGGAACGGCATGTTGGTCTCGAAGAATAGTACCAATTACTGCTGAGGAATGTCCTTCCTTTCCAAGGTCGATTATGAGTTGAGTGACTGCAGCAACATCTGTGTTTGACCACTCTGGTGCTTCATCGACATAGGGCTTACTTGACCCACTCTTTCCTTTGCGTGACTTATACATACGTGCCATAAGGACAACTCCAAGGAAAACGGCGACTTGTCACCCCTTCTTAACCGCTCCGCTTCATTCAAGCGCTTTCGGAATCATATTTTCGGCAGATAGCAAGCCAATGAGTAATTAAATCTACAAGCGTTGATGTGATTTTGCCAACCGGCCGGGAGTAGTTGGCCATTCCCAACCGGGAGCATTTGCACGGGCAAGTCCAATGACATTACCACCTTGATAGACTAGCAAATCTGAGCCTGCACGAATAGTAGAGTCAAACGATTCTATCAAGGCTCCAAAGATGTCTCCTTTCCAAACGACATCAGAATGAAGGTGAACTTCCGGAAGAGCATTGAGTTCTGCGAGTGTTGGAATCACTGCTTTTGGAAGAGAAAATCCACTTCGCTCGATCGACCAAAGTGCCATCTGTGTTTGACCACTTTCCAAACGGTAACGTGGAGGTTTTCCTCGAACTTTCAGGTCTTTAATCCATGCATCACTCTTCATTTGTTTACGCGCAATACTGGCAAAGTTGTCGAGAAGGATTTTCTCAGTTTTTCGACCGCGTGCACTGAACGCATCAACTGCACTGCGCACTGCCTCTGTCAACCGTTCAAGCGAATCATGAGATCCTGCAGAATCACCTTGGCGTGTATCGATGATTTCAATTGACTGATGTGAGAAATCAATACCTGAGTGGTTGATAATTCGCTTGTAGTTTTGTCGATTAACTAGTGATTTGAACATTCGTTGAATACGTGATAGTTCATCTCCGGTCCAATCACCTGTTACTGGAACATCATAGTGACCTGCCGGCCAAGCCTCTTCTAGGTCGCGAGGGACTAAACCAAGTGGAGAAGTAACCATTACTTCGTGGCAAGCACTGGTCCCAATGGCCCGAATAAAGCGCCCATGTGACTTCGAAAGGCGGTATGGTTTACGAGCAGAACACGGAAGGAGTATGAGAATATTATCCAGACCATTTGGGGCTTGATATTCAGTGGTGATGAACGATTCCCAATCGGTTATAATTGGGTCAGATTGAATCGATACAGAATGGCAAGGGAATGTGAAATCTGCTGAAACATGTGAAGAAAGAAGCCCAGGTATATTTTGGCATAGGATATCATGACGTCGAAGGTGTTCGACTAGGCGAGGACTTGTGAGTGATTGACGGTCAGCAAGAGAACGCATTTGGTCTGATGCCATTGCTCCACGAACTGCGGCAATGGAATTTTTCCAGTGGTAAATCTGAGCATTCATATCTGCGGTTTCGTTCATTGATTCAACAATGTGTCGCGGACCTTGTTCAGTGAGAAGAACGCCTGCTGCTGCTGCTTGTCGTGAACGTGCCAAATCAAATAAATCGACGCCAAACCATGTCAAAACTGCAAGGTTATCAGGGCCGCCAAGGCCTGGAGTCCAGAGAAGTGAACCTGGGAATCGTCGTTTGAGGGTCGTAATCGCTTCGACCAACCGTCCAGGTTGTGCTGCGAGTTGAATTGCATCGACAAGAACAACGACATCCGGATTCAGCGTCGTATCGGTCAAGGTTGCATCGTGGTTCAATCGTTGCCAAGAAACTGGTAAGATTTGAGCAGTTCCAGCAGGCTCACCAGCATCTGCTTCATCCAAAGAAGGAGGAAGGACATGGCCAATTGAAACACTCCATTTCGGTGAGGGTTCGAGAAAATCGGGTGGCGAAAGTGGTAATCGCGATTCAAACGTCATTGTAGCTGGAATTTGGTCATTTGTGGTTGAGCGAAAAGGAGCGAGGTTTGCATCAATATCCTCGTCGCCATCGAGTAAAACGAGTGCCGGAGTTGAGGCTACTGGATTTTTCCTATCTCCAAGTGCCCAAATTCGAGCAAAACGATAACGTGCCGAAACGGTTCGACCCAGCCCTGCCTCCATGGACAGGCCAAAAGCCATTGCTTCTTCAAGCATTGGACACCATGCAAGGCCTAAGTTCAAAGCAAATACTTTGTAGGCAATGTCATGGACGGGCGAAGATTTGGATTCACCTTCTTCTCCAGCCTTGCAATGACATTGCTTTTTGTATCCATTATGTTGAGTCCCCTCACTATCACTTCTGCAGATGTTTCACCGTCGACCGTCGACCTTATCGACGGGCGTGTTTCAGGGTTTCAAGCAGAACCTTCAGAGAATTATACGCGTGAATGGATGATGGAAGAAGGGGAATGGCTTAGCCTTACACTTGACTGCAGTCAATGCGAGGCACAACTAACTCTTGATGGCAGCACGAGCACTACCTCATCGGAAATCACACTACAGGCAGTGGACAATGGCTCTGCGCAGCTCTCGATAGCATCGTCTATCCAAGAATATGTCTCATTCTCACTTGTTGAAAACATTCGTGAAAATTATAGTCATCTTCGCCCATCCCCTTCAGAAAGCATATCACTTGAAGAGAGCGATTATTGTAATGAAGTCTCGTTGTGTATTAATCCAGAACTGGGTCACCTAAATGGCATCCCAAATGGAGAGTACAATTCAAGTGATTTCATTAGTGGTATATTAGAACAGTCAACGCCTGAATATATCCCTCTTAAAGTAACGGCTGGCGATACTGTTGAACTACAATTTGTGCACACTACTGACGAAATTTCGTTATCCGTCTATTTCCAAAATGCCACTTCTGAAAACCTTCACAACCAAACGATTGAGCAACCACTTGGACTCGTAGCAAATATCGCTGGCGAATCTACACTGTGGCATTTTTCACAAGATGGCAGGATTCTGATTAAAGTGGAAAGTGAAGGAGTGGATACTGCATGGGTCCTTAAGAGTATGATTTACAAAAATAATGTGTCAAATACCCTCATTGAAAACCACGAAAATCTCAAAATCATTGGACACTTCTCAACATCAATGACTATCGAAATTAACGATACGCAGAAATTTACTCTTGAACCGCTTCACACCTCATCCACACTTCGCATCGAACAATTGGTAAGCGGAACATGGATTTACGGACAAAGCCAAAACATGAATGCAGAGCAAACCACTGTTTTCTACCCCTATCCAAACATCAGTGCTGTTCGACTCCATGTGGATTCTCCAGTTCATTGGATTAATATTGTAGTTTCAGATATTTCGGATATCAACTCTGGTGAAGAGGCCCCATCGAATCGGCCATCGACTATCTTGAGTGATAATTCATCATGGCCCCTCATGCCTGTGCAATCACCCCAAATTCAAGGCGAATTGACCCTTTCCATACATGATACTGCAGATGTCTATCGCCTTGAGTTAGAAGGATGGAATGAATCAAAGCATCTTGTACAAATATTGGTAGAAGGAAGTAGCATTGAATCGCTTCAACTTGAACTTTGGAGTATCGATCAAGAGAGTTGGGGCGTCCTAGATACAAAAACTGCAACATTTTCAAATGGAAAAATTCAACTGGCATTTGAAGTAAGTCAGGGAACTCATTTTTTCCGTGTTTCACTCCTTGATTCCGACAACCACACTCAGCATTCTTGGGGCGAAGATGTACCAAGCATTTCCTACTTTTTATCTTCAGGATACACACTAATTGATGAAGGAATTGAACCATATTTCCCACCTGATGAAAATGCTGAGAAATGGGGCACTCGTGCTCGATTCTTCCTTGGTGCGCTATTCCTTATTCCTGTTGCATATGTGATGATTCAGCAATATAGAATAAAACGAACTGCTCAGCATCTACTTCTCAAATCTGAACAATTGGCTTGGTTCAAAAGCCAAATGGATTCTGGCGTATTCACACCCCAACAGTCCCGAAAAAGTTTGGCAAATGCGATTCAAGCTATCACACTGCTGAATTGGGAAGAGGCAAACAAGGCTTGGGGCAAAACCGACCTCGAATATCGGACAGAAAACATTGCTCTAGCGGTATGGAAATTAGATCGCCGTATGGCTGAAAATGAAGGTGCGATTCCACTCATGGTTGGCATTCATATCGTTGAAGGAAATTGGGATTTGGCTGCCCTGCGATTCGATGCACCTGTAGGACAGGGATGGAAGGTTGAGCATGTAGAGCCACGATTCTTACATCGTGGTGAAGAAGTGTTCCTTGATACCATGGTTGAGGGAAATCGTACATTCATTATGGCTGAATTAAGTGGCGATGCCACTTCTGTCGATATCGAACTAAATGGCCGGATGGAAGGACAAGCAAGTGCAGCTCGTATTCCTTCTACACTGATGTTTGGAAGCACTGATGAAGAAGAATGAAGAAGAATTTCTTCATTGAATTCCTCAAGTAATGAGGGGGTTACTGTTGTGCGATTGCTTTGAAAGTTACTATTTCTATAGTGATGTTGACTTCCTCTTCGTTATCGTTTGGACTAAATGGAATGGGCGATGTTGTAGTTTCAACTGTGATCTCAAGTTCAAGTTCTCCTATTCCAAAATCGTCCATTATCCAGTTTTCTAATACCTGAATCTCGTTGTAGCCAGTCGTGTTTGTTTGTTGGCCGTCATAACCAGGGTATGCTCTTAGGTCAAGGTCGATTTGGCTACCATCGTTGGATGAGCCGCTTAAACTGTTATTGTCATCCTGCCACTGGGCATTCAAATCGTTCTGGATGAGATTTGCAAAAACTGAATCGGGAGGGTCGCCCGGCCATCCAGATGTCTCTGTATAGGTCAGAGTAACAGATATTCCTCCAAATCGATATCCATCATCGAGAAGGGTTTCATCGATAGTGAAGGCACGAATTTCTGTATCTCCATCTGCGACAATGACCGAATCGGTCAGCGTGATTATTTGTTCATCAAAACTGATGGTCCAATAATTATCACCATCAACAATCGACCTCACATTGTCACTGTTCGACACCAAATCAAACGTGTTGATGGTCACGAATACGAGGAAGAAAGCTACGATTCCAGCAGTTATTTTGTTGGCTATTGGTTCATCCAATAATTCGGCTATGCCACTACTGATCTCAAAGGAAGGCTTGTCCGTCATCGTTAGACCCCCGCATTTGCAAATATGACCGCCAAAGCGATGATGTAGAGGATAATGAAACTCATGAGGAGGGAAGTGTTTCTCAACATTTGGTCGTTAAATCCATCACCTTGAATCGAATCAATGTCTGCAATGTTGGCATTGCCGATGAAACTCTCAGTGATTTTTTCTTCCCATCCGATGAAAAAGACAATACCGATGGCTAGGATTGAACCCGATATCATTTGTGGGATTGGTATCAATGACTGAATCAATTCGATAACACTGGACGAGATAATGAGTAGGATTAACAAAATCATCATCCGGGTAAGATTCCTGTTCCTCTCCGAGGTGGTGTCAATAATTTGGAACTGCACCATTAGGTAGACAAAAAGAAGAGGTTTGAGAAGATAAATCAAAACCCCTGATGTCAAATAATTGACGAGCTCGAAAATGCTGCTTTCAGGAGCACAATTCCCTTCAATGCAACTGTAGTAGGCATCAAGAAGTAATTTATCTTGAATCCAATTGGCGAATCCCAAGAAGAAGACAACGAACACAATGATGGAGATTGGTGAAAGTCCACGTTTCGAGGTTCGAAATGCCTCACCTACCAAAAGTGCGCAAATTGTTACCGCACCAATACTCCAACCGAGGTTGACGGCAATGAGCCAAAGATTAGTAGGGGGCGCATCAAGTTGGGTTAAAACACTGACAAACCATTCATTGTTGAGGAAACTGAAGGCAGAAAGCCACCAAATCATTTGCCAACCCAACCATATGAGGAGTAGGACAGCACTTGCCTTGGATTCTGAGCGGTATTGTTCTTCACCTGTTTTGTGTTCCCCTATAATTCCACGAATATAGCGGTGGGTCCAGTAGATTCCAACAACAACCCACAACAACAGTTGGAAGGCCGCGAATTTAAACCCTCCAAGGAAAATCAGTGCAGGTATGATAATGCAATAGAGCGTGATGACAAGAATGACCATTGAATTCCATGAACTGCCGGTGCCCATATCTTTTGGAATATGCAAGGCCATGACGAGCATAATGATATTGAGTGCCGCATCCGTTCCGAACTGAATCAAGACGAGTGTATCCCGCCCTTTTATTCCGTCGAGAGATACGAGGCCGAAATCAATCTCAGTTGGGGCGACAAATGAATAATATTGGTCCAAGAGAGTCTCTGCAAAATTATAGATCGAAAGAAGGATGAAGGTCCAGCCAATCAACAATGCAGAGAAACGTTTGTGAGATGTTTGATTATCACTCCGATTTGACATGAGGATGGTGATTATTCCTAGAATGAGGTTAGTGATTGCAGCAACAGGTGCGAGTGATTCCTGTGCCATGAATGCCCCTCACTGTTCCATCCATATAATTCATTTCCGGAAGAGAGGGGCAGAAAGGATTTCCTCTCATTAACGGTTCTTAAGGTAATCTTCACCATACCAAGCCCATTGGTCCATTGTCCAGCCATTCGGAAGACCTTCAGGAGGTAGGGGCGGGGTTGTTGGTACAGCGGGAGCGGTAAACTGAACTGGGGCGTTCACGAAAGGAGGACTGTTTGGCGTATTGTCGACTCTACGGCGACTCATTAGAGCAAAACCAATAAGCACCATGACAACTACTCCTAAGGCCACTAGAACAAGGGCACCAGGGAAGGACGAATCATCCATAGCAAGATACCTTGAAGCATCCATTGGGAAGGCATCTGCCTGGTCAGACCAACCGTCCCCATCACCATCTGGGCAACCGATGAGGCCTTGATGAGAAGTTCCAGCGACTTCAAGACAATCATCGCTCATGTTCGTTCCGTTTTGGTCGGGGTATCCGTCCTCATCGAAATCTGACCAAAACCGTTCATCACTAGGGAACATATCGAGACCATCATCCCATCCATCACCATCTGTATCTGGGCAGCCGAGACGTTGTTCACTTGAACTACCAAAAAGTCCCGGGCAAGCATCGGGTGAATTACCCGTCATTGAATCCCCATAACCATCTTGGTCAGCATCAAGGTATTGACTTGAATCATTCAGGAAAGCATCTATGGCATCTGACCAGCCATCGCCATCTGTATCAAGACATCCAAAGACATCCTCTGACGAGTAACCTTCAATCACGGGACAAGAATCAGGTTGAAATCCATCCGCAGCATCTCCATAACCATCGCCATCTTGGTCAGCATGCTGGGTGCTGTATGTTGGGAAGGCGTCAGCGCCTAAAGCAACGGTCCAATCCATATCTGGATTCGACCAACCATCACCATCAGAATCAAGACAGCCGAGACGGTCTTCCGATGATGTGCCTGAGACGGAGACACAGGAATCACCCTCAAATCCATTGATTTCATCTCCAAAACCATCACCATCGAGGTCGAACCATTGAGTTGGTTCGATAGGGAATTCATCAATTGAATCTGCATAACCATCATCATCCCAATCAGTGCAACCTATGAGGGAGCCTGCATCGCTGGTTCCAGCGTTTTTAGGGCAGTTATCGATGCTGTCGGAAAAGCCATCATTATCGTCATCAAGATCTTCAGATATATCTTCACATCCGTCTCGGTCGCCGTCATTGCTGGTGGTTGAAAAGAAAGAGATAGGGCTTGTTGGACAGAAGTCTACATCTACAGATGAAATGCTACAGGCCCAAACCCCATCGGATACCAGTGCATCACAAATGCGGTCGTTATCATCATCATAGTCTTCACCAGAATCTCTGCAACCATCGAAGTCATAATCCGAAGTTGTGGTCGAAGTCCATCCAAGGTCACCGGTCGCACAATAGTCTACCAGATCCAAAACACCATCGTTATCATCATCGGAATCTTCAGTGAGGTCGGCACAACCGTCCATATCATAGTCTGTTGCTGTTGAAGAAATCCAGCTTAAATTTCCAAGATGGCAGTCATCAGCAAGATCAAGGATTCCATCATCATCATCATCATTATCACACACATCTCCAAGTGCATCGCCATCGTAATTGGCTTGAGAAGGATTGGTAATCAATGGGCAATTATCAACATCGTCACCTATACCATCTCCATCTTCATCCATATATGGGTCGATGCGAACGACTTCATCTTGACCATTATCGACATAGTAGAGATGTCCATTCGGACCAATTTCAAGGCCCATTATAGATGAAGCAGTGGTTTGAATCGTATCAGCTACAGAGGCGCTTTTGCCATCGTTATTCAAGTCATATGCAACGATCTTTCCATTGCCATTGAGGGAAACAAAGAGTTGGTCACCATCTAGAGCGATTCCTGAAGGTCGGTTGAGGCCGGATGCCAAAACCCCCCATTCAATTCCAGTTATGCTTGAATATTCTTCAAGTGGTTCCAGTCGAGATGGATCACCCATGATGTCCTGGGTATTATATGATGTATCATCGGTATTTACCCATAACACACGGTTTGCTCCCGCATCTGCAATGTAAAGAATTCCTGAATCTTGGTCCAAAATCATGTGACCAGGAACGCCATAAGAATGAGTGAGTTGGACATCCACATATCGGCGGACAATTCCATCGGAGTGGTCGTCTTGACCAGTGTCATGGTCCACTTGGAAATCATAATACACAAGTTCCCCATAATATCCATCATTATACCAATATTTATTGCCAGAATCGTGAGCAATACCAACTCCATATGGTGATTCATGGTTCATATCGATATGACTACCAAGAAGACCGTTGCCATTGTTTTGATTTTCCACCGCAAAGTGATTCAATGAAGAGGGCCATAAAGTTGGACCCATGAAATTGTTCGGCGCCCCTTGGCCACAAAATGTGTTTCGGGTCTCTTGGGCTGAACCCCATTGCCAATCGAACTCTGGATGGTATGCTCCAAACGCGATTGAACTTACTTCTTCAAGGAAATGGTTTCGATTTGAATCTTGGCGATTATGGGAAGTTTGGTTCTCAAGCCCTGTATTTTGAACAATCGTAATGCTGTCTGTTGCTCTGTTAGCCACCCACAATTCGTTCGCCCGACCAGGATGAAATTCCAAATCACGTGGGTCGGAAAGAGCATCGGAGGAGTCAGCAATTACCACCTCATCAAAGCCTACACCAAACTGAGAAACAACAGGTGAATCTTTTGAAGCAATTGCATTTGAGGGAATCGAAAAAAGCAAAAGACTGAGGAGAATTATGCTTATCTGCTTGTTCATCATGTATATCCAAAGAGCGATGTGTTTTGATACCTTGTATTTCGAACAAATGAATGAGCCGTGAGTGTAAATATCAATTCCGGCGCTCTTTAGCATCTTGCTTTATTCTTTCAAGCAGGTCTTTTGGTCCGAGAACAGATTTCAAATCTTGAAGAGATTTCTTGGATTTTTTGTCGACCTTTTTCGGCATGTGCAATTTGAGAAGAACAATGACGTCACCACGACCAGAACCTCTGTTACGTGGCAATCCGCGCTTTTTGATTTCAATTGTGTCTCCTGAATTTGAATATGGTGGAATCTTGATAACCAATTCCTTACCATCAATATGCTCGACGCTAACGCTTGTACCCAAAACCAAATCAGAGTAACCAAGTGGAAGAGACATTATTAAATCAGCATTGGAACGTTCAAACCACAGATGTTGGTCGACATCAATTTCAATGAATAGGTCTCCATCCTCTCCTTTGCCATTTGGTGCCGGTTCGCCTTTTCCTCGCATACGTAGACGAGTTCCTGCTTCTGCACCAGCAGGAATATTGAATCGTAGAGTTGAGGTTTTGATTTCTTTTCCATTTCCTCGGCAAGGGCTGCACCGCTCATCGATTTGATGTCCTGCACCATCGCATGTGGGGCACTCCCTTACGACATCTTGGACAAAGGGTCCAACTTGTTGTCGCATTCGAACTCGCCCTTGTCCGCTGCAATCACCACAGTCAGAAATCGCTCCATCTTTCGCTCCGGTTCCTGCACACTGGGTACATGCCACCGGTAATTCGACCTCAACTTCTTCTGTACTTCCTCGGTATATTTTTTCCAAATCAACGGTATGATACATCCGAATATCACTACCACGACGTCTGGCGCGACGGCCACCGCCACCACCACCACCGAAGATATTTGAAAAGAAATCTCCTCCAAGAATATCCTCTAGGTTGATATTGAATCCCCCACCACCAAATCCTCCAAATGGTGAACCGCCTGGGCCATTGTGCCCAAATCGGTCGTATTGTGCACGCTTTTCATCATCAGAGAGAACTGCATATGCTTCTTGAATTTCCTTGAACATATCCTCAGCATTTTCTTCTTCGCTTCGGTCGGGATGATACTTTCGGGCAAGGCTGCGGAATGCGTTTTTTAGATCAGATGAAGTAGCTTCTTTCGCTACTCCTAAGACCTCGTAGTAATCCCGCTTCTCCGACATTGCACTCACCGAACAAAACGAGGGGATTCAACGACCTCTTTGAACATCTCGCTTGAAAACGACCTTCTCACGCGTCAAGACCACATTGAAGACAAAACGGCTCAGACTGAGGAATTGCAGCATTACAACCACGACACAACGTACCTGTTGGGGATTGAATAACTTCAGTAGGTTGGGATGTTTCATATTGAGGAATCGAAATCATAGCCATAGATTCGATACTTTCTGTGGATTGTTCAGCCGGTGAATTTGAATCCCAAGCGTAGACTTTTGCAGTTTCAGATTGAGGTTCAACAGAAATTCCACTCTCTGTCACTACTGATTCGATTTCTCCATCATCGCTCACTGAGGTGACTTTTAATTCGGTTTTATTAGATGGCGTCTCAGTCCTCATTGGAGCAACAGGGCGTTGAGCAATTACAGGGGATGCATCTGCTGCTGCCCGAAGACTCGCCTGTCTTTTTTGCTCACGGCGTTCGACAGAATCCCCTCTGCCAAATAATCGATTTAACGCATCGAGAAAAGAGTCCATCGGTGAGTTCTTTCGCGTTGCTCCGATGGTTGAATCAACGAGTTCGTCATCAAATGTTTCATCTCCCGACATTCTACGGTTGGCTTTGCGAATGCGTTCGGATTCTAGCAGAAGGTCGACTTCGACCTTCTCATCTTCATCAAGTTCAAGTTCTGGTGATTCTTTATCAATCGCTGAAACTTGTTTTAGAAGGACTTTTTCACCCTCAGGGCCGAGATTACTATCGAGATGTGCATTGGTTTGCCAAACTCCATCTTCTTCAGCCTGGTATACTTTTTTCATTGATTTCATCACCTTGGAACGATGATATTCATAGTCACGAACTGTACGAGTTTTTCTAAATAGAACAACACCGATTACTAAGCCCAAGCCATACCATCCGTACATTAGATTCGGTTCAACCTCAAACATATTTTTGAGGGGAGTTACTGTAAAATGTGTCATGGCCATAAGGAGTAACGGCAAGATTGCTATGCCTCGGGCAGTTACAGTACGCTCTGATGCCATAACAATCAACCTTCGCTCTAATCGACCACTCAAGTATGTTGTTATCCATTGTCCCGTTTAGTATCAACGATCACTAGGTGCTTGGCCTTTTCGAATGAGTCCATCTAGGAGACCAAATGAAAAGCTAATGTGCAGCATTAGTAAGCATAACGGAACCCCGAAAAGAGGGGACATACGCCTCGTGGAAAGGCTACTTCGAACGCCTTCAAGCAACAATACTGCGAGATAACAACTCGGAAGTAATAAAGCGAAAGTTGGCAGGAAAATACAAACAGCAACTGTCGCTAACATTCCAAACCAAGGTAAAAACTCTCGAAAACTGACTCGCTTTGGATGTTGTTGCAATACTTTCATTCGCCAAAAACCATACCTATGGCCCATTTTCCACCATTTCATGAGTCCCGAGCGTTTCACCATGTGAACTCCAGTTGCAGGTGTGCGATGAAGCGCAAATCCTGCCTCAAGAAGTCGCATGGAAAGGTCACTATCCTGACTTGTAATGTAGGAGGTGTCCCAGCCACCAATCTGTTCTAATGCCGAACGGGAATGCATCGCAAAAGCCGGAGTGTTAGTTGGTCCAGGGGTGGTGAAGTTCTCAAATTGCCCATTTCCACTTCCGAAAGGTGAGGAAAGAGTTCTCTCTATCCACGTTTCGATAACCCCATGTTCTCCTGTTCGAGGCTTGACACGTATCCCAACAGCGGCTAATGGGGCATTAGATGATGCCTCAATGCGTTTCCACTCCTCCATTCGAATTTCCAAATGTTTGGCTTCGACAGTCGAATGACCAATCATTTCTACAGTATACTGTACCGAATCAGGAAGTAATTTCAGCGCCAAATTCCTAGCCTCAGCAACATATTTTCGGGGATTAGAGTGCAACTCAATAACTGGTCCGTTTACCTTTTTGCTGCGCTCTATTGCTTTGGATACTTCGTCTCGAGTCGAATCCTCTGACCCACCATCCAATACCAAAATGATATGTTGGTCTGCTGGTAGAGTTTGAGCAATTAGAGAATCTAAGCATTCTCCGATATATGATGCTTCATTAAAGACCGGAATGACTGATGCTATCAACGGCTGTGCATCACTCATAGTCTTGCCAACATGGCTTTGACTTTCACCTCTTCGCCCCTTTCCTCGATGAAAGGCATGTTCATGTGCAAGTGATGGGTGGCGGGTTCATGCAAGAGCCAATGCTTCGCCTCAACGGCGTGAATGAAAACTTGCGTATCATTATTGAAACAGAGCTAAAAGGTGCAGACTCACCACTAAAAGTCAAAAATGCTGTAATTGAAATATTCCCTGAATTCCCATTTGAAAACGATTTGGAAGAACCAGTACTTGGGAAAGCATGTAATGTTACATGGCGTGGCGAGCAAGTTTCACTTGCGAAATATCTAAAATTACTCCATGACCAAAGAATTCTAGATACTGCATTGGATGCTATGACGGTGAATTTTGATGGCGTGAAAACTCAATTCAGCCTACTTAGGCAAGCGGCAATCGTTGGAAAAGTTGCCTTTCCACTACCAAATGAACAGCCACTTGGCGGAATCATCTCCATCACATTACAAGGAGAGCACCTAAGCGATTGGCTTGAAGCAGCAACATGGCACAAAGGCCGAGATATTGCACCACGTTCAATCAAAGACGAACATACAATGGGTGAAGATGGGGAAGCAGTCACTTGGTTGTAGACAAGTATTGTATTTGTTTCATCCATTCTACAACTGCTTTATCATTCCCCAGCCAATCAATTGGTGTTGAATCAGTGAGCGTTCTCCACTTAATTTCATCATGGGCGGTCCATCGCCCCTTGTCCTCAAAATTAGGCACCTTACCTACAAATAAGGTTGGTAAAATATGTAAGGCAATATCAATTTGCTCAAGTGAATGGTACCAAGTTCCAAGTGAATTTTCACACGTGACATGCCAGCCAAATTCTTCTTTAATTTCACGCTCTAATGCTTGAGTCATGTGTTCGTTAGGTTCAACTTTCCCCCCAGGGAATTCCCATTTCCCTGCATGGCTCTGGCTAGATGAACGACGAGCAGCTAGGTAGTGTTCATCTTGAATAATAAGGGCGCCAACAACTGAAAGAACAGGTCTAAACATAATTCTTTGCAGTATTTCACGAACAAATGTGTTTGCAGAATCAAGGGTACAATTCTCTTCCGATGGGAGGTGAAGAAAGAAACATGGAGGCACTTTTCTATCACTTATTGCTGTGTTTTCAAGGGCTGAAAGAGTTTGATACAATGTTTCATTGCATAGGAACGTTCCAGCATTGGATGAAAGTTCACAATCTATTGACCAAGCCAGAGACATCCATGATTTTACGGGAGCAGTAGCATAAAGGTCGCCTAATCCACTGATTTCTTGCTCGGAGATTTGTCGACCATCGTTGTCGGGTATTCGCATATCAATTCGGTCTTGAGCACGAGTTTCTAATCGAGGAATCTTACATGTCTCACACAATCCAATGTGCAGAATGGCATCCCAATTCTGGCCTTTTTTAATGGATGTTGCTACATCAATCGACCCGGCCTTATCAACTGAGAGAATACGTGTGTCAATTATGGCTTCAAGAGATTCAATGCTGTACTCACGAATATCTGCCCACGGGTCATCAAGCAGGATTCGGTCCGATAAGGTTTCAACCAAGTCACTGGAAATGTTTCTTTGGTGGCCCCCAAACGGCTCGAAACCCGTCACCAATATCCGAACCATGGTACTGCCTTGTCAAGGGGGTTTTTGATACCCTTGCCACATGAAGGCCCGTCATATTGACAAATAAGAACCAACACGACCGTGTGCAGGGGCCTAAAAATGCAATCAGAATCGACCATGACGCTTCCTGCTGAGAAGCAGAACGGGATACTCGAATGGCGGCCTATTCGACTTATGCGAGCAATCTGGAAAGAAATTACTTTTGGCGTTGGTGCTTGGGGAACATTACGCCCGTTAATCACCGCACTACTTGCTGCAGTCCCATTCCTTTTCCTTGGTCAGCATTTCAACCGACAGCATCGAAGAGCATTCGACTGGACGCTACTGCAAATACCCCTTGCCCTAACAGTTTTTCTTTGGTTGGGGTTGTGGGGATATTCAATCTTTGATGCATGGCGAGAAGCAGCGCAAAATGTTGCAGCAGCAAGAGACTAAGGTCTCCATAATTGATCCGTGCATGAAATTGTGCCATCTGCTAAACCCTGCAGGTCTTGCTTGTCATCAAGGTCAAATTCAGTTGGTAATTCATTGTCAAAGAAATTGGCTATACTCGAAGATTCAATAGCCCAATACATGACTGAATCTTCATTATTCGAATGGTTCGGGTGCTCATCATCCTCGTGGTCTGCTGGAGATGAGTAGACGGTATTTACTAAGCCCAAGAGGTGGCCTATTTCATGAACAAGTACACTGTTTTCAATTTTTTCTGCTGATGGCCGCCGGAATATATTTTCGGCATCGTCAATTGAATCCTTGAATATCGAAACAGTCGAAGCATCAACCGCCACACCAAGAACACTTGAGTCATCATACGTACCAGCGGGGAAAATAATTTGCCAATAAAGCGTTGAACCTTCTCTCGGGTTATTCGACTTTTCTTCCCAGCCAATGTTACGCACATCTTCCGCAGTCCAAATCACATCATTGGCAAAATTTGTTTCAGTAAACTCAAAATTGATACCCTGAGGCTTTTCACATACGGATTCCAACCGTTGTTTTAGCAAATCAGTTGAAGATGGTTCGGGTTTGTATCCGGGTTCATAATCGATTTCTATGACCATTGAGGTATAAGTGGAATCGTCAAGACAAGCCAGAGTCAAACCTCCGGGTATACCGTGATTTAATCCCAAATTCGCGATATCATCTACTCCAATACAGCCCGAAAGTGATGGAGTGAGGAAAACTGCAAGTATCGCCAAACAGATACGAATTCTCCCCCCCATGGTGTGCGGTGGAGGTGGTTATTTTCAAACCCACTGTTTACCAGTCTTCAGGTATCTCAAGAGGTGAAAATAATTGGCCTGGGCCTTTTGCCTTGGACAATTGAGTTCTTGAGAGGGCTTCCCATGGCCTAAGTGCCAACAAACCCTCTGCTAATGAGGCATCAATTTCAACGAGCGTCACACGAATAAGTGTTGCCAAAATATCCATTCGGTCTGCATCGATAATTTTGAGTATTTTATCGAGGTCAAAAGTAAACTCATTGCCATCTGATTCCGGGTTTTCGATCACCCATGGGTGCGTCACTGTATCAGGGAATTCTTGCTGAGTTGCACTGATGTGTTCGTCCAATGAGCGAGAAAGTCCAGCTATATGTTTACTTAAAACAAGACTCACTTCGATCAATGGCATGTTTAATTGATTGATGAGATTGACCATGCGTTCTTGCAAAGTCACCATTCCATCTACGGCCGAAGCCTTCTCGCCAGTCATTTCAAAAACTCACTTTTTCATTGCTTCAACATATTGCCATCCAAAGTGGTTCCATTGGTCTTGAGTCCATCCCTGAGGTAATCCAGTCGGCGGAATTGGCGGTGGGGCCGGTGTTGCTGCTGAAGGTGTAGCCTGCGCTATTGGTGCAGGAACTGCTTGAGGTGGTGGAATCATCAAACCGGGAGGTGGGGGCATATTACCATCAATCTCAGGTAGTGCTTTGGAATGATTTAGTTCATCGAGAACTTCGGATGTTTGGTCAGAAGCACCACCTTCAAGTTCTTCTTCACGGATTCTGCGATTCATTACCAATAACCACATGGCGAGACTGAGGGAAAGCAATGCAATGAGGTAAAGAACAATGCTGAATGTTCCTTGTTTTGCTTGAAGGGCAAGAGCCTCTCCATCACGAATCGTTTCTCCTTTGACCAGCAAAGGGTCGAGTGTCTTACGATCCATTTCAACCTCGTCAACTAAAACAAGAAGACGGAATTCAATATTTTCGCCAGCCTCGACATTGGCTACCGTAGGAAGTTTTCCAGCCACAACAGCGCCTGCAGTGGCAACAAGGTCAACTCGTGATGCATCTTCCCAGAAACCTCCTTCAACTGCACGTTGCAAGATAAACGCCACATCACCTTTACCTCCGAGGTTCCTAACTTCAAAGTCAAGTCCGACCGATTGCTGAGTTATAGGGCTCGGGTCGTCCCATGAAAAAGAACTAGTTGCTGCATTCAAATCAATACTAGGACCAAGTAGAGCTAATGGCCAAGAGGCAATTGGTTGTAAAAGTGTATTTCCTAGGGTATTGAAAGGATTACCTGCTGAATCGGAACCGGAAACCCAAACATCGACCATATAGGATGGCAATAATGTCGTCGACCCTGCATCGGTAAGGTCTAGATTTCCTGTCCAGAAAAATTGGTCTCCAAAAGGAGTTGTATCAGGTAATGGCACACTACCACGTGAGATCTCTGCTTCACCTGCTCGGACGCGATAGTGTAAGACTGCGGGCTCGTCAAGGTCAAACCCATGGTCATCAATTGTCTCAAGCATGACAAGTAAGTCACCACAAGCACCGATTGACAAGTTTGAACCTGACATGGTTTCATCCAAAGAAATTGCCGCAATAGTTGGGCGAGAACTGTCGACTGCAAGGCGAACTCGTTGGAGTGTTGAGGTTTCGTCCATCGCCAAACCAGGTAAATCATCAAGTTCGAGACGAAGATCAAGGTGGCCTGAAGGAACTGATGGAATCAAGATATCAAGACTAAACTCTCCATCTCCTCTTGTTGAGGTTTTCCAGGTGTTATCATAATCGCCAAAGATCACATCAAACGCACCTGGTGGAGCAGGTGTTTCATCTTCAGAAAAGAGTACGCGGCCGTTGACGCGCAATGCTTGTCCCGCACCTATGAGTGTCTCTTGGAAATCTGAATTGTAGTGATTTGTTCCATCGCGAAGTTCCACCGCCCTAATATGCCCCTCCATGGTATCGAATCTGAAATCATTATCGAGGCTCCATGCATCGTTTCCTAAACCAGCAGTGGCTTCGAAACATGGATTCTCTTCGCCCTCATTGCATGGTAAATCAGTAACGAGTATTTTTGGAAGAATCATGCTGATTCCGTTTGTATCAAATGATTCAGGGAATGTCCATGTCAATTGGAAGCGGGCTAGAATCTTGATTATATTATTGTCCGTTTCATCCAAATCTACACTTGAATACAGATTTGAAACTGCAATATTTGCAGAACCTGATTCCATAACGGCAATTGGCTCACCATCTGCACCTCTAGTTAAAGAAATGAATACAGAAGTTTCATCATCGTCAAAATTACCACCTAGAGCAAGTTGAATATATTGAATATCTTGCCAACCATTGCGGTCTGAAAGAACGACTTGGGCGGTGTATGGTATCCCTGGGTGTAATGGTGATTGGTCGTCGTGGCCGAGTATGGTTGAATTATCAAGGTCTAGTTCCGGCTCAAATTCAACACGGATTCGGTAAGTTCCCAAATCGTTATCCCAATCAGGAATTTCTTCTCCAGGCACATATCCACAGGCGATGTTGCTGTCAGGACAGACCGGCCCACCTCCCATTGCAATCTCGTTGTCCTGAGCATCTTTTCCAGTGACAAAGTAGGAAACATGTTGGCCGTGCTGAAGCATTGAATCATCGATTAGGCCTTCAAAAATATTCAATCCGCCGGCTCGCGTGTCAGGTGAAGTGAGAGTTTTCATTTCATATTCATCTGAATTTGGCAAACCATCAAAATTGTAATCGCTGCAACCAAGTGCCTCACTCGCTTTGCAACCAATCCAATAATTCAAAGTAACTTGATTTGGTGGGTCAACTGAATCTTGAATGACAATACTCACGGCTTGTCCACCAGGTGCAGGAGGTCCAGCATGACGTTCACTACCATCATTCGGTGTTGAGGAAAGGACAAGAGGTGAATTGCCATCCAATACAAGTCGTATTGTATTGTATCCAGGATTAGCATATACCGAACCATTTTGCATCTGTATTGCTTCGACATAGAATATCATTCCTCCCGGTTCAGATTGAATTGGTGATTGGAACGTGATATTGTATTCTCCAAACGCAGGGTTTTGCTCTTGGGCCAAAAGGATAGGCTCCCCTATTGGATCACCATCGTAAGTCACATTTTGCCCCAATATCCGTAATGAAAATTGGCCTGCTAGTGGAGAAAGTTGAGAGTTTTGGAAATTTATTCCACCTGTAAACGATAGATTAAATCCACCACGAACCCAGTCTTGAGAATACAATTCTCTTCCTGTCTCTTCATAGACTCGTAAACCATCTAACTGAATATCGTTTTCAACAATGATATCTAAATCTTCAGTTTCCCAATTGGCCACTGCTTGACCTAAGTCATCCTCGATTGAAATTAGCGCTTGCATTTTGCTTTCATCATCCCAAGTCCAATTAACAGTAACCGGCATACGTATCGAGACCATTCCATTGGAGTCAATAGTTGAAGTACAATTCGCAACATCAAACTGAACAATACCTCCAGCATCGCTGACTACCGAGCATGTATCACCGCGTTGCCAATCAAAGGCAGGGTTTTCACCGTATGAATTATTGAGGGCAATAAGAGAACCTGTTACACGATCAACATCGTCACCAGGTGCGATACGTACCTGCAAATTACGATACACACCATCTGGAGAAAGAAGGCCCCCTTCTAACGACGCATCAATCGCACGAGTTTGCATCTTGTAAGCAATATCGATGTTAGATATTTTCACACGTCCTGAGGTTGCTGCCTTCACTGCGATAGGGATTAACACATCCCCATCACCGTTTTGTGGAATGAGTGAATTAAACGCTTGAACAAGAGTGGGTTGGGCTTTGACATCCACATTTACTATGGAATTGTCACTTGCGACAACTGCTGATTCATTCAAGAAAAGGATGGACTCCCAATCCCAAATCAAATCATTACCAATGTCCAATTTCGGTCGGTCTGGATAACCTTCCTCGTATTCCATTGTAATCGAATCAACCAAAGGAGATAATGTGGCATCAGTAGTTTTCAAAATGACTGCATATCGAATCTTATCTCCTGCCCCAGTAGATGGGAAACTAACTTCCTGATTGTTTGTTGCCTCAAGCCAAGTAGTACCATTATCATTAGAAACTTTAACCTCGAATGTTGTTCCTGAAGGGACATCAGCTACCCAATTTGGCCGAACTTTTCCTACTTTGGTACCTGTTGAATGAGGTGGTGAAGTCCAACTACCGGACAAAGCATATTCAGTTGAATACTCAACATCAACCCACCAAGATACTGCTGTCGAACCAATCAATTGGGCTTTCCATACCAATTCGTTACCAGGGTAATCAAAGTGGATAGTAGAATTAGATTCGACAGATTCCCAATGGGTGCCATTATCTGCAGAAACCCAGTAATCAACACGGTCACCAATTGATGCTGCGGACCAATAGGTTTGCATATTTACACTCCGAATTAGGTCGCCGGATTCAGTTACTGGCCCATACCATGTAGTTGTTCCCGGAGCAGGTGTAGTTTTGTATTGCCACCCAGTACCATATTCCCGATAGTACAATGTTGCTGAGGACCAGGTCGAGTATCCACAGTCAACAGTTACGAAACGAGAACCATCGAATTGGAGACCGTAGCCAAGAGCAGAGAGTAAACGTGTCCCAGATTGTGGCACCAAAGATGTCGATGACCCAGAGATTGTCCAAGCTTCAAGTTGGTCTTTGTCTTGACTTGAAGTACCCTTTTGACAACGCATGAAGAATGTGCTTTGATTGACTTCTAGGCCACGGACTTGTTGACCTGTTTTGCCACATTGCCAAGAACTCCCAGCCGAAGAAGAATAGTCGAACATGCCTTGTCCACGAGTATACTGCCCATTCGGCAGTTCCCCAAATGTGTAAGGAACAATTCTGCGTTGAGCATTATGAACAATCCAAACATCTTCTGTGTCCCGATCATATGCAATGGCGGTATAGTCCGAATATTGCGGAGAAACATCATACGAATCGATGCACTTCCAGGTGTCATCTCTCGAGATATCCATTTCGAGGACACGATGATATTGTGTTGGAGCAGATGATTGGTAGTGGTATCGGTAGCCAGAAAGAATGGCAAACATACGCTCATCATCGGTAATGGTCCAATCACGGAAACCATAACTTCCGTAGTAGGAACTTGAATGCAAATTTGGCAGAGTGCATTGTCCTTGATCTAAAGTGATCACAGATTCTTTGGTAGCATTATTTGGATATAGGCGATGCACGATGTTGTGGAATGAAGATGAACTCCAAGTTGACATAAAGAGCCAATCATGATGTTTGAGGATTGCGCCTTGACCTTGTTTCATCAAACTAGAAGAAGTTTTGAGTGATTGCTGTGAAAATCTGTTCTCTGTCGAGTTTGATGTGTGGGGTTGTCGAATTGCATACGAACCATTGTCGAGCCATGCATCGGAAGCAGAATCTGCAATTTCATCATAACCATGCGGGAAGAATATTGTCGAGCGATTGGAAAAGGCAAGGCTCAAATCACCACTCCTTGAATCGGTGGCAGAGGATGTTCCTTCCATCCATTCATCTCGGTCATCAGTAACGGTTTGGCTCCATCCTGTGGCAGATGCACCAGAAAGTGTCATCGAAACATCAGTAACCAATGCACCCTTTGGCAGTGCAATCATGGCACCAGCATCGGGGTTTGCACCTTGGTAAAGCGCAACATATTCACTTGAACCATCATGAAGGGAATAGATGTGCCTAGAGACTCCTGACGCATCTGCGGAGCCAACAACAATATCTGCCATCGGACCCATCGGTGAGAGAACCATGATGAAAAAAAGTACGAACATTATTCCGCGGCCGTTGGATAAATCGTTCTGCATTTCTGCCCCCCCTATACAGCCTTAGAGCCTTTGGCCTTTGAACCATACGCCTACCGGTAAGTTATCAAAATCATTCAGTTTGACGCGAATCATAGCGTAATGGCGAGGAATCACCACGAACACCATCTTGCTCATCATCATGCACTTCGAACCAATCGACCATCCAATCACCGTCGGTATCCCAATTGGTTGGGTCTGTTCCTTCAGCAATGTGGTCATTGTCCAAATCGAGCAGATACCAACCAAATTCGTGTTCACCTACAGCACGAACTGGTGCTGTGTTCGGTGAACCCGCATAGTAAATCTCCCAAGAATCAGTTCTGTTACCAGCCAAGCGAACTTCATCATCGCTTGAATCGAGAATAAGGAAATTGACATCTTTATCGTCAACAAGGTAGGCAAAACGAATATCATTCGCGAATGATTTATCCATCTTCAAGTAATTTTCATTGCTTGAGCCCGATGAATCGAATTTCAATAATGCTGCACGTAATTGCCACCATTCAAGAACGATTTCTCCATCATAAATCATGCCGCTGAGGCGAACAGCATTCGGAGATGAGAGATCTGTGTCTGTTATAGCATAGAATTCCTGGAAATTCGTATAGGGAACATAAACACATCCGGCTCCTGTGCAATCCCAATTTCCATCTTGGTCTGGGTCGTAATTTGCATCAACAGGATCTGCTGGATTCAAAGTGAACCATGTCGATGAAAGTTCAGGGCGAGAAAGAATGCCTCCAGCGCCTTGTTGTGATAATGGTAAACATGAATTTGTGTCTGTCGAACAGGCACCGCCAGTTTCAGCATCTATCCAAACAACTCGGATTTGCAACAAAGAACTGTAATTATCGTTATCTTCATTCCATCCTCTAGAATATTCGTACCAGTCAGGTAGCATGTCGCCATCTGAATCATTATCACTTGGATTAATTCCATACTTGAAAACTTCACGCCCATCAGACAGATTGAAATCTTGCTGATGGAAGACAACTGTGCCATTGGATACGACCGTCGAATACGACACACTATCTCCATCTGAGTCGTTTGAATCCGGACGTGTTTGGTTGTCCCATTCCATCCAATTGGTGAACGGCAAATCACCAAGTCCGGATTGAATAATTCCAGACCCAGGCGTGAATACACGCCCAGACCAAGTTCCTTGCTGAGCCGGTTGGTCGAAATTCGAGCGGTCATACCAACCATCATGGTCGCCATCATAATCAACATCCCAAGGATTCAATGGGTTGGATGCCCAATGATTGATTGTTGTGGTGTCTTCCATACCATACAGGGCATAGCAATATTCCCACCCATCTGCAATTCCGTCAGAGTCCGAATCACTATTTGTCGGGTCAGCAATTCCAAGTAATGTGCGATTGAAGTTATCCTCATTGAATTCATTAATCATAGCCATTCGGTCGGCACTCGATTGACTCTTAGAGGCAAAATCAGTGTAGAGTGCTTGTTGTGCTTGAATTGGCGACAAGCCAAGTTCTTCCATGTATGCATCCATGGCATCGTCTCCGAAATTGATAATTCCATCAGCAACTGGAACTGAGAATCGCTCAATATATTTACCATAAGTGCGTGATTCCCATTCGCGTAAATTGGAGAAGCGCTCATCCATGGAAATATTGCCATCTCCATCACAATCGAAACTATCACCATCAGTATCAAGGTTGACGTCACTATCAATAAGTGGGTTCATACTCCAACGGTTCTCTTCTAAGTCCCATTCTGTAAACCAATATTCAAATCCATCATACATCCCATCATCATCAGTATCGGGATTGGTCGGATCAGACATACCAAGAAGTGTCGAAAGAATTGCATTTGCTGGAACGCCTGCCTGCCAATCATTAAAGTCACTCAACAAACGCTTTCCTCGCGTTTCTTTGGTGATAAGAATATTAAAAACTCGCTGAGCCTTTTCTGTTGGTTGCTGAACATCACCATCGAGGTGAAGAAGAGGAGCATCTGAGGGGTGGTCTAATCCATTGACTGGAGCCTCTACAGCGATAGCGAACTCTTGACTATCAGTGAGTCCGTCGTTGTCACCATCAAATCCTCCATCGCCCGGCACTAGCGGGTTAAGAGTCCATGTTTCAGCAGTCAAATTCCAAGATGTGAATAACTGTTCAATTCCATCTATCATACCATCTCCATCCGTGTCAATATTATTCGGATCAGATGTCCAACCAGTCAAATTTACTTGGTCAGAAGAGATGAAAGAACCAAACGAGAACTCGACAGTATTTCCTGGCCATTGTTGCATCGCAAATGCTGAACCAATTGTAGTTACAAACCATTGTGGCGCTGTTCGGTTTTGGTCTGTTTCACTAAGCTCTGGAGCAATAGCATTGTATTCCTCCCAATTGGCCATTCCATCATCATCAGCATCTTCCCACCGATCAGCAGAATCCAGCGGATTCAAGGTCCATGCATCCTCAAGAATATCCCATCGAGCAAACCAAACTTCCCAGCCATCGGGCATTCCATCCGAATCCGAATCTGCATTAAGAGGGTTAGAAGAACCAATATCGGTAATAGTTTGCAGTGCCGTAACTGAACCAGAAGCTCGGTCTCCAAAGTTTGCTTCAGGAATCCCAAACGAACTGACATTCATGAACAAATCAGTGGAGAACCCATTTGGAATTGGCTCACCGTCGAATGTTTGATTTCCAATAAAGAGGTTTGAACGAACGTGGAATTCTAGATAATTCACGAAGGCCTCGGAATCTTCTAAAATACCATTATGATTGATATCATAACCGTCACCATCTGGATTTTCAAAGAGGTCGGATGCATTGAGTGGATTTACGCCTTGACGTGAAGGGTCCCAAGTACAGAAACCTCCAGATTCCCAACCGTCTGGTAGTGTATCACCATCAGAATCTATGTTATTCGGGTCTGCCTCAAACCATTCAAGGCTCGAGTTTATTGTTTCTCCATGTGATTCTAGCAAGAGGCCTTCGATGCCAGCACCACGAACAAGAGACCATTGATATTCACAAAGATTAGCAAGTCCATCACGGTCTGCATCCCAAAATGCATCATCCGCTCGATTTGGGTCAAGTGTCCAATTGTTTCCGCCAGTGAATGATGAGCCAATCCAGCGACGATGCTTAATTTCCCAGCCATCGGGCATTCCATCCTGGTCGCTGTCAAAATTTGTCGGGTCTGTACCTTGATCATTGCTTGAAAGTCCGAGATAAGTGGCATTGGCTTCTTGACCTGCCAAATCATCGCAAATGTATTCCATTTGAACAGAATAATGGCACCAAAGGGTGGAGTCTTCATAGAAGAAACCGAAATATTCGTTTCCATCACCTAAACCATCTCCGTCGCTGTCTCCAACACGGGGGTTTGTGGAATTATACCCATTCAGAGTTTGACTCACATATCTGTATTCATCTAAATTTGTCCAAAGGCGTTCCAAAAAACCATCACCGGATTGGTCAAGGTCAATGCCGTCACCATCGGTATCAAATATTGAGTCCCAGGGGTCTGTTGGGTCCAATCCATTGGCGACCTCCCAACCATCGGGCATGCCATCGTTATCTGAATCATTAGCACCGGGATTCATCAATTCAAGGTTGGCGTATTGCCCCGGTGATGAGCCCGTATAGATTGTGGTATTTCCATCGATTGTGAGGGTTTGAATTGTGACGAGTTCACCAAATACTGCTTCCTGTTTTTGAAACCCATATACGGCAGAATAATCTCCTGAAATGGCCCATAGACCCTTATCTGAACCAACGAGAATTTCATCCCCTGTTGGAAGAATTGAGTATACATTATTGTAATCTCGCATATACCGACCATCGATGCCTGGATGTTCTAGCAATCCACTGTGAGAGATAGTATTGTCTACGAGGTGTAGCATGTGAACACCTGAAGGAGTTCCAAACCACAAGACCTGCGCATTGGTGGGAGTAGGGCCATCAAGAACCATACTCCGCACTTCGGCAGGATTAGCTACCATACCGAGGGAAAGGGAGCGCAATTCACCTATAGCAGTTGGAAAAGGTGTGACTTCTGGAGTATAATAAAATCTCCATGTTGCATCAAAAGCACCTCTAGCAGTTGTTGTTTCACCTATGATTAATCCCCTATCTGTTCCGACATACAGTGTGTTGTTTCCTCCACCTGCTGAGCCATGAGCAATTGCTGTAACCTTCGCATTAGATTGACTCAAAGCGGTTTGCAACCCTATCGCAATTTCATATTGTTGTGCGATTTGAGATGAGGAGGTAATCTCGAACACAGCACCTTCGCCATTTTGCCCTAATCCGAGAACATGTTGATTCTGCCCTTCAATGTTCAAAAGTGTCAGCGCAAATATTTCTTCGGAAAGGGACCATGCCCAAGTTTCGAGAGGCCCGAGGTTTCCATCTGCCTGCAGGGGGGCAATCGCAATACCCACATTGGTAGCAATTGCCAAGGCAAAAGATGAATCTTGAAGAGAGAGAAGAGTGGATTCATGCAATTCCACGCCTTGAGGCATCCAGTGGTCAAAACTGTTCATTTCGTCGTAATTGAACACCGTCAATCCATAACGTGTGGTGGCATAGAGCATAGAACCATCTTCATCGAGATCACGAATATCATGATGAATTAGACTCATGTCATCTTCAGTTGCAACAAAACTCAATGGGAAAAATTGATGAGTACTATCTTGATTACCAAGAGAAACAGATTTCATACCGGGTAATACTGAATTACCATTGTCGTAATGTACAAAATATTCCTCCAATGTGGAAAGCGATTCCCCAAGAGCCAGTGCTGTCAATGTACGACTGACGTCAGGAGATACCCCCCCGTCACGATTAGCATCCCAGCCATCCGAGTCGGGGTCAAGCAGCGCGTTGGTTCGGTTCAGTGGCTCTAGACCAAAATGTACCTCCCAGCCATCCGGAATTCCATCACCAAACGAAGGGAAAAGGCGACGAATTGAAAATCCATCCCAGTGATAACGATCTGAATCAGCGAGGAGCGGGTCGGTCCCGAGCCAAAGGTCTTGGTCGACGACCATAGTTGCGTTTTCAGTACAAGCAGAGAGTAAATTATCAAATGTTGCATTTTGACCTGTTGGAATAAATGGCCAACTCTTGAACAGGGAACCTTCAGGCAAACTTGCAGAACACCACATTCCATCCAACTCAGTCGTGTGATTTAACGGCGCACCTTGGATATATTCTTCTGGTGATGAAAAGCGTTCCGTAATCGACAATACACCGTCTCTATTGACATCAAAGCCGTCTTCATCCGGGTCATCATTAATGTCTGAGCCATTAAGGGGGTCGAAATTTTGACATTCATATTTCATTGAAAATATGTTGTAACCGCCAACACGTTCACACATATAGGCTTCATAACCATCAGGCATTCCATCGCCATCCGTATCCGCAATCCGAGGGTCTAGGTAGCTCCGCTCACCCTCATTATCGACGGTACCTGTTAACCCTCGCGGGAATCCAGGGGCTGTGCAATTCGCCGGATACGGCCAACAATACTCCTCTGTAGCATTCAAACCATCGTGGTCAATATCAACAAAGGCATCTGATGCATTATTGCTGTCCATTCCCTGCATAATTACTGCACGCCCATCAACGGAACTCCAGTTCACCCATTCTTCGAAGAGGTTTTCATGAACATCGGGGATTTTATCTCCATCACTATCGGTAGAAGGTGGCTTGGAGCCGTCAGTTGTATCTGGGTGGAGATTTGATACTGATGAAACAGCCGGAAATTGGGACATGAACAGTAGACTTGCAACGACGGCAAGAGTGGTTAGAAGAGTGGTTAAACTTCGACGCATTTTGTGACCAGCCTACAAAGCATACGCTTCGCAAGTGTGTATCCCTCTCAAGCCACTTATGAGGATGATGGAGCGATGTTCGGACAAGTCTTCATTCACTGACTCCAAGAATTCATTCCATAACATCGAATATTAAACTCGATTATCATGAAACAGAATGCAAATTCACGGATTACAAAGAAGACATGCGGTTTCTTCAAAGGCCGCTCGCGCCCGGTGTATGCTGATTGAGATGGTGATGACACTGACGCACCTTGGCACAGGCAGTCGCGGGAACGCTACTTTGCTTGAAACCGAGCATGCAAAAGTTTTGATTGACCAAGGGTTCAGTGGTTCTCAACTCGAGAAAAGACTTGGTCGGCTAAACATTCATCCAACCGAGATTGATTATATTTTCATCAGTCACCACCACGGAGATCATGGCGGTGGTGCTGCTGTCGTGCAAAAACGTTGGAATATGAAGGTGCAAGCCAATCATCGAACTGCTGAAGAACTCGACTTACTTCCTGAATTAACATATAATTTTGAATCACTCGACATGATTCATGTCAGCCAGGACCTAGTAATTCTACCAGTCCCAGTACCACATTCTGGGGCAGATAATGTCGCTTTTATTGCTAGCCACAATGGGGAACGTGCGGCGGTGATTACCGACTTGGGTTCTTGGACTGATGAATTGGTCATGCATGTGCGAGGTTGCGAACATATTGCAATCGAAGCAAATTATGACCACGAGCGACTGATGAATGGACCTTACCCCTATTCTCTGAAGGACAGAATAAGTGGCCGTGGCGGCCACCTGTCAAATGAACAAACGGGGAGGTTTCTTGCCCAAGTATGCACACCTACCACCAAAAGCATCTCATTAACTCACCTCTCGGAAAAAAATAATCAGCCATACCTTGCTGAATCGACAGTATTGTACCATATCGATGAGATATTTACAGGTGAGATTTCAATCTCTCTCCAAGATGGACCGGAGCACTCACATTACATTGGCCAGACTCCGCAAGTCGAGGTGTCTGAGATTCTGCACTCGACAAAACAGTAATTCCTCAAATCACCCCCCTATGGGGGGGTGCGAGGGTCAATGGCTAAATGATGCCGAAGTGTGTGCCGACTGTGAACGCACAGGCAAACACAGTTTTGCGCCCGTCCCTTCGTCGGGACCAAAGGGCGGTAAGCGAAGTGCTTGGAGTAATCATGATGCTCGCCATGGTAATTACAATAATGGGAGGGGTGTGGATCTTTTTGAGCCCCTATGTATCAGATTTTGAAGATAATACAAATTGGAATAGTGCAAATGGAATCGCTGAGCGGTTTCAAGACCGTATCGATGTTGCTGGCAGTGCGCCAAATGGAACTGGTATCCGCCATACACTCGCTCTGCAATCTACCATGATTCAGCCGATTGAAAAAGTAGAGACATGGACTATTGCTGCTGATTTAACACCTTATGACTCGGTAGTTGTACGTGATGCTAACAGTACGGCTTTGGGTATTTTTTCGATGAATGAAACTGCACGTAGCATTACCATTGAAACCGAAATAGGAATTGAAAATTACCTCTTTGAATCATCACACCTAGAGGTTATTGTGAACCATACATCCTCTCAGCAACATTGGAGGTCAGTAACCGTTTATGATGCGGACGGTAATGCAATTCATCGAAGTGTAACATATCTTATCTCAGGCATTCAAATCTCAACGTTTTTGGGAATGGGCGAGCATCAGATTGCTTTGATGAATGATGCCCGAGTTGAACGATTTCCGAATGAGCCATGGAGAGTCACCCAATTTCCGAACATAGAGGTTGATACTTTGGTTACCGGTGAACTGCGCCTTTCATTGGTTCTTAATGATGTTCGGATAAATGGCTCACTAGGTTCAGGGAACAGAGTCGGGATGAACATGCTTTCACTCGGGCCAATGACATTGTTCACCGGAGAAGCATACAATGTTAAATTCACAGTTGTAAATGTTCTCAATGACCTGATTACCCCTCAATACCATGACCGATTACTGGAAGAATATACCCTTAACAGAGCTTCTGGAACTTTGGACACATACATTGGTTATGCACCTTACTTGAGAGCGAGCGGTGCTGACGGATTTACCGTAGAAACCCAAGGTGCACAACTGTTCTTGGAAGTCGATGTCAAAAGAGTGGAGGTTTCTAGATGAACTCGGCACTACAGCGAGATGATTCCGCAGTTTCAGCAGCAGTTGCTACTGTATTGCTATTTGGTGGAGTCTTGTCTATCATTGCGATGATGATGGTGTCGATGATTCCAGTTATTGAAGAACTTGAGGGTTCAATCGAGCGACATGATATGTCTTCACAAATGTCTCTTCTTTCACATCAAACATCAGCACTTAGCGAAACTGGAATGCCTGGCGATTCTACTCAAATCGAGTTGATTCCAGTGGATGGAACACTGAATTGGAACATGATGCAATCTAGTATGTGGTATTCTGCCACATGGGTGGATGATACGAGTTTTCGCGTTCAAGGGGCTATGGATTATGATGACGAATTCAGAATCAGACACCCTGAATCAATGAATACGGCTGTATGTGTCGATGACCTACGCCTTGGCCCTGCAAATCCATACATATTCACTATCCCTGAATGGGCAGAAAGTGTATCGATGACTGCATCGCCGGGACTTGCACTGCCACTCGGACCGATTGATGTCGAAATTTGGAATCAATCCACAAAGGTTTCTGAAATCGAACTTATGGTTGATGGAATGTTCATATTGAACACCAGTTCTTCGGGAGAAATTGCAATTCATTCTTCCCACCAACTTCACTTACTGATATCTAAGGGCATAGGTGGCACTGCACTCATGCAATCAAATGATCCAAGCCCTGTAGATTCTACTGGAACTTCTTGGTCACTTCCTTTGCCAAGTGGAAACAACCGAATTCATGTAGTGAGTGAAGTGGCAAATCAAATCACTATTACCAACCATACTTCGACTTCTTATTACGCCTTACCGTCGAATCAAAACCGTGTTGGGGTAACTTTCAGTCATCAACTCACACTCGATTCTGCAGAAGTTGTCCATGTAACTACAAGTTCACCTTCCCGTTTGGTACTCCAAACGACCCTCGATGCAGATGTTGGACAAATTGCATGGCCCAGCATAGATGGACAGTACCTCGGGCACTCATTTGTTGCACCATCACTCGAAGGCGAGGTAGTCTTCTCCAATCCTGGACAAAACAGCGTAACTGTGACATGGCGGGGTGGTGGCCTTTCAGTTGGCCCGAATCAAAGTGTAGTTTTTGATTGGCCACCTGCAGAAATCGATGGAGCGCCAATGCTCGATGCAAATGGAGACCTGTTTGTTTCTTGGAGAGCCGATGTTAACGGCTCGGGTATGCAAGTCATTCCTGCCGATGATACCGGCGCATTATCTGGCCAAGTCCATACATTATATGTGGATGGAACAAGTACAAACCAAATTCATCTCGCACGAGCTGGAACGTCTGCCAAATGGAACCTTACTGGAAGTACGATTGCTAATGGTACTCTTTACGATGAACAGACACAATCGACTTTGGGCCTCAGCCAAGGCATTAGTCAAATGAATATTGAAGCCGGTCATGCTCTACGGTTGTACAATTTACGAGGCCAAGACGGTCTTTTCCAAGCACACCATGATGGCGCACAACGCTGCTTGTCAATCAATGTTCAAGCAAGTGGTTGGATTGCCACTCAACTGCCATGGGAATCAATGAGTGGAAGAAGTCAAGTTGATTTGAAAAATGCTTGGGAGAGTGGTAGCCATCCTGCAAGTATGCAAATCACATTGATAGGAGTCAATGGTGCCTCAACACATGCGAATTTAGGAACCGTTTGGGGATTCCACCTCTCTAGACTAAGTTACCAATTTTCATCTTCAATCGTTGGAATGGAAGTTGCCTATGTCGGTGGCGCTGTCGTAACCAACCACCCAGAATTTGAATCATACATTGTGGTCCCACCTTCCGATAGAGGGGGGCCTGGTCCAAGATTTGCTGCCACTATACCTTCCCTTCACCCAACCCAAGACAGCGTGAGTGGTGCAGGAACGATGAATTTAGCTATTGAATTAGTTGACCGTTCATCACTCGCATCTACCACAGCATTTGAGGTTCGACGCGGATGGTCAAGCCCGTATGGGATGGCGATTGCAGATGCTTCTGCTGATGGCCTTGAATCCAGTGAAGATTGGACTATTTTCCCCGGACGTATCGACTTACTCACCGATTACGTTGGATGGGTTCCTGACCCTTCGTATTCGACATCCGAAGCAGTCTGGCATACCAATGGAGTGCCAATTCAATTTACACTTCAGATGGCAGCCCTAAATGCACACATGACGGAGGCGATCTCTTGAGGACAATGGCATTGAAGCAGGACCAACGTGCTGCAGCAACAGAATTGGGATATATTTTCACCTTCCTTCTTGGAGTGCTTCTTCTTACCATGTTCAGCCTATGGGCATATGAAATCGAAACTGCGACACGCGAACGATGGAATGAAAATGCAATTCAATCCAATATGGATGACCTTGCTGCTGCAGTGGAAAGGGCAGATGAAGCAAGTCGCATGGGGTCTGTGGATTACGCTGAAAAGGTAACTTGGCGACTTACAGAAGCCGATGAAACACGAATGACGCTAGTGCTCACTGATACATCGATTGAATTAATTGACGAAGGTGGTACGCTAGACACAAATGTTTCAATTTCTGGTGCTGGTGCTGGGAGTCATGAAGGTTCAGTTGTGCTCGCAGGAGTCACATCAGTTTGGATTGTCCACTCGGATGGCATGACGACTTTGCAATACGACCGCCCTCAGTCGAATGAATAACTCATCGACCCATAACTGCAGCATGAACCTGTGCTTGGACTTCTCGCATCCGTGATTTTGCGCCAAGTTCCCTAAAGACCGATAATGCCCTTTGCAAGTATTCCATGCGTCTAGGCTTATCTGGTGCAACACCACCAAGTCGTGAAAGCAATTCACCGATTTGCATCCGTAAGTCATTTGCTTCTGCGATTACTAATGCTTCGCGATAATGTTCCATTGCATCTTCAGCTCGACCTGAATCCTGTAAAACTTCTCCCAAAAGAATTGTAATTTCGACTAATGACAATAAATCTCCAGCCTGGCTCATTGTTTCCAAAGCAGTCGAATAATGGTGTGATGCCACATCAGAATCCCCCACTTTTGCGTAATATCTGCCTAGTACGGCTTGTGCACGAGCATGCAGCAAAGCATCATCTCCTCCATCAGTATTTTCGAATGCTTGTAGGGCATGGTCTCGTGCACGGTCGATTTCATCCAATTCAATAAAGGCACGTGCAAGTGTGAGTTGGGTTCCAATGAGGTCCGTGTCTTTTGACTCTTTCAGAATCGCCTCTACCTCGCCATATGCTTCCAAAGCTTTAGCAAGGTCATTCTTTCTGCGAAGCAAATATCCCATGTTATTGTAAGAACGTGCAGCACCCTTTGCATCTCCAAATTGAATGAATTTTTCCAGAGCATCATGGTGCATTGAAAGTGCTTTCTCAGTATCTCCCTGCTTGAGGGAAATATCGGCCAATGCTGACAGGACTTCTGCATCAAGATGTGTTGGTTTCGATTTGATTCCCAAAGTTTGCGTCGAAACAAAAGCCTCTTCGGCTTCAGTAAATCTACCAAGAAGAACAAGAATTTCACCTCGCAGTTGCAAGACGCGCATTTGAACCAAGTTGTCCAATGAATCAAGTGAAAGTCCATCCATCAAACCAAGTAATTCCATATGCCCTTGGGATACCAAATCTCTACCCTCTTCGGCAATCAACAATGCTGCCTCTGCACCTTTATCAGAACGAATTAGGTGGAAGATTCGTTCTATCACAATATCAGGTGCGAAGTTTTGTTTTTCATACCAATTACAACACTTCGCATGGAATTCCTTCTTCGTATTCTCATCGAGACTGCGCAAAAGAAATTCTCGAATTAAATCGTGAACATCATAATGGTCGATATCACCTTGTCGGGCAAGCCCTTGTTCAACCAAGGAATCAAGTTCATCGGTATCCAAACCCTGTTCGGCCAATGCCTTCAATGCTACAGGTTCACGATAAATCGCAAGTGCAGAAAGTACACGCTTTTGCTCAGCACTGAGTTTGGAAAAAATTTCTACAGCCACATAATTTTCCAGTGTTTCGTGGAATGCGCCTGCAGACGCCCCCCTATTGATGAGTTCTAAAACCAGAGGGTGCCCTCTTGAGAGTCCGTGTATATGGAGCCATTGTTCATCGCCAAGGTCCTCAAAACTGCTCAATAGTTGACGACCAGCATCTGAATCTAATCCATCAAGGGGGAGAACTAGACTAGCAATTCGACCCTCTGCATCCTTTGCAGGAACAACGGGTTTGAATGAGCGTGAAAAGATGACTAATCCTATTTCCTCTTCACTTCCGAGTAATGCCAATGACATTGCTTGGAATGTTTGATGCAGAGTTGTATCTGCAACTTTATGGAAATCATCGATAACAATCAATGATGGTGTACCTTCAAGAGAATCAACCAATAAACGAGCAGCATCAGCAGGTTGAGGCACTGGAGTTGCTGCTAAATAATCAGAAAAGGTCGAATCTCCAATATTCGCTAACCAATCAGCAACGGCCTCAAAGAAAGAACGTGAACCTTCCCAATCTTGGCAGCGATGGTACAATAAGTTACGACGGTGCATAAAGCGTTCAATGAGTTTTGATGCTATGGTCGTTTTTCCAATTCCTGCGATTCCAGGAACCAATAGAGTCGTTGCACGAGCATCAATTAGGCTAGCCATGTTGTCAAGTTCCTTTACCCGCCCATAGAAGTGACGCAGACGTGGTAAATCGCCCAGAGAGGTTACCAGTTGTTTCTCAACATGCTTTGATAGGTCTCTTTCAACCAAATCAGCCGACAAAGCGCGAGAATCTAATACGCAATTATCATCCATGTAGCGAATAATATCTACCGGTCGCATTGAGAATTCAAGGTGGTCGTTTATTTCTCCCAAGGTTGACGCAATGATGGTGCCATCCGACATTATGCAACGCAATTGAAATTCGCGTAAACGTTCCCATGTGTCTTCGGAGACATTGATTCCGGGGTCTGTCAAAAAATACGCCTTACGCTTTCGAGAGACTCCAGCAACGTGTGCTTGACGTTCGATTAACAGACCTTGGTCCTTTAGGCCCGCAATCGCACGAGGTACATTTGAACGGGCAATTGCCACTGCATTTGCGATACCCATCTGTGAAAGTGCAAAGGGCACTTCAACACTACTCTTGAAATCCGAATAATCGAGCAGATGTAAAAGAATTCGTTCCTGCACTCCAGGTTTTGGTTGAGGAGCCATATCCTATCCTCTCCCACAGTCCTCTTAGAGTGTTATGCCTATAAGTTTAGAACAATTGTTCCGGAAATCAGTTTTCTGGACCTTTTTCTCCAGCACCAATATTTCCAGATATAGCACTATCAGAAATATTGTATGTAATGTTTTGAACAATCTGTGCTCCGCTTCCAATATCATAATTCGGATCGGCAACCCATTGGTTAGACTGCGCATCCCATAGCCAACCGGGGTGTTGAGATGCTTGTGAAGCAGCGGCAACTTGCTGTTGAACAACAGGAGTCGTTGCTACGGCGGCAGCAGGAATCGATACAGGTTCTTGTCGTGCTTTGGCCCAAGCATAAGGGTCTTCGGCTGCTTGTTCTTCTGCTGCAGTCAAATCTGCATCTTCATCGAAATCATCATACTCAACTTGCAAGAAGAACATCCCCGCACCAAGTAAAATGATTACACCAACTACTATTGCTAATATCAGTCCTAAATTCGAACTCGAAGTTTCGCCATCTCCAACGCTGAGTTTGAATAAGGTATCCGTATTTTCACCAGGTGCAGAGTACACTTGATCATCCATTTCGAAGACAATGTTGCTATCACCTTCAATTCCCGAAAGCAGACTGCTCGATATCTCCATACTCCATGTTGCATCGGCATTGACACGGGTTTGGTTTATTCGGACACCGCTCAAACTATCGAATCGGGCTTCAACCAAACTGTTCGGTAAACCTTGGCCACTGAAAATTGCAGGAGTTTCTGGCCCCAAAGGACCGGTGTTTTCACGCATAACGGTGAATGAAACTTCTACAACGACGATATTTACCTTATATGAATAGGCTACTGAGTCATAAGTATCTCGTGCCTCAAACATCAAACCGACAAGAGACCATTCTGAAATATCGTTTGATAGCCCCGTTACATATGCAGGGTCATATTTCACAACACCATTCGCATTGAAAGTTAGATAGTTTCCATAATTATCATCATCAAGGTTTGTTAGATCATCGAATACATCGAAAATGAGACCATTAGTAGAGCTTCCTGCAATACCGTCTGGATCAGAAAAGTGTTCTGTTAGATCGATGCTGATTCCACCATTACAGCGGTCTTGCTTAGTTGGATTCGAATCACAGAACAATGTAATAGTGCTAACCCATCCAGTTGAGTTAAATTCAGGAATTTCATTTTCTGCATCACTTGGATTATCGATTGTAATTCTGATACGTTCTTCAATCGAGAAATTCTTTCCATCCCAGGCTTTCACAACCAATTCGTATTGTTGGTCGTGAATGAGGTCCGATGTGTCCCAAGTAGTATGCCATGCACCGTTTTGGGCAAAGGTTGTCACAGGGTTAGGGCCATTGTTGACCTCTATTCCACTGGCCAAATCAAAAATCGTAATTTCAACACGAGTCACTAAACCGTCATTGTCTAAGGCAACACCTTGAATCAATTGAGTTTCACTGGCACGTAGGGTATCTGAATTCAATGGTTCTGATAATTGAACGAAAGGAATGGCGTTGTCGGTGTTTACCGTTATTGAACGTGTTTCATAATTACACTCTGTCCATCCAGTTTTCACATTACAGAAATCACTGTCAGAAGCCCATATACGGAAATCATACTGCCCAGATTCAAGTTCTTGGAAAATCCAATCATATGCCCAAGCAGTTGAACCGGGAACATTGAAGTTTGCTGTGTAGCCATTCGGTCCATTAATATCAAACCAAATAGAATCAATATCACTTCCCCAAGTACCCGAGTAAGGGTCACTGGAAGTTCCAGTGAAAGTAACTTTTCCATTGTCGTGAGTAGTTCCATCGTTAGGCGTATCGACCAAAATAGTAGGAGCTACTAGGTTCAGTTTGTATTTACGAACTTCAACTGGTGAATAATCGAGACCGTCAAAAGAACGAACACGGAAGGTTACATCGCCTTCACCTTCAGGGTGTCCAGACATGTCCCAGTCAAAGGCCCATGACTTGAATGGATGGTTCGATTTGGTAATTATTCCACCAGCACCTGATGTGTCAATCGCTGAGTTCCATTCTGTTGAACCAGGCGGTTGTATTTCTACACGCTTGATTAGGCCGAATTGGCTTTGGTAGGCAACATAGTCAAGTGGATATGGACCATTTTGTCCGTCCCAAGCAGTTCCAGTTAGTGCAACAGTAGTAGCAAATGAAAATCCATCGTTTTGTGTCACGGTGACACTAGGTTTGAGGTTATTGAGATTAATAACATCGTCAATGGAGCCAGTGAGAACAAAGTCGAAGTCCTTTTGACCCTTTCCAAACTTGAAGGCTTCTACAGAATAGAACGGCAATTCTCGGCCACTGGCACAATCTTCATCTTCATCGTCTGTTTTGGCATCACCATCGTTATCGTATCCATCAGCACATGAATCTTCATCGATGAATACAGGATTGCCTTCGGAGTCAGTAACGCCGGGTATTTGCACATTACTTTCTCCAACCAAATGGTTCCAGTTGCGGTCAAGTAAGAAATCAGAGGGGAGTGAAACTTCAGGTGTAAAACCAAAAGCGTCTGTTGTAAGTGTGTAAAGTGGGAGTCCAGTTGCGTCACGAATAACAACAGTCGCATCTACAACATTGCTATTCTTAACTTTGACTTGGTAGCGTACCAATTCACCTTCACGAACTTGACTACCCCATGCCGAATTCTGATTTTGGACATGGATCTTCGAAGAATCGAAATTCTGTAAATTTGCATAAGAGAAAACTGTCGAGTTCTCAATAACTTCAAGAGCCAAGGGCATGAATGCCGGAGGCATGATTGCAGTTGATGGGACCAACAAACATTCATCGAGGACATACGGACATTCAGGACCGAGCCATCGCAGTTGAACAGGATAGAGTTCATTGCCACCTGCATCAGGAATGTATTCTGATTGGACTGTAACTCGTGATTCAGTAATATTGTAAATTTGAGAGGCATTGGAGTATGAGTTGCCAGAGAAGTAGGCGATAGAACCGTATTTGCTACCATAATTGTCATCGAAATGGGAAATATTGGCTGCAAATCCAGAAACTTCCATTGTATTTCGCTGAGCATTGACTATACTGCCTTTGATTCTCATTCCATCGCCACCATTGTTGGTCACTGTGTTATCATAAAGGGTAGCAGATGACATGAACATGTGTATTGCCGGACAAGCAAAGTCTCCGCCATACATCTGAGAATTACAAACACCAGTATTGTTTGAGATTTGGTTATTCGCAAAATACAAACGTGAAGCTGTTGGAGTTGGGACGTTCCATCCCTGATCATTAAAGTGATATTCACCAATTAGAACGGGTTCCTTTCCTGTATCCTGAATAGTGTTGTTTTCAGCACTTACATCTGATGTTCCGTATATCCACAATCCATTCCAGCCACCAATCGGGCCAATGATGTTGTTATTTGCGGTGACAACGGATGAACGGATACCAAACCCAGAACCTTCTGCCGCACCAGAAATGGTATTCCGGTTTGCCTCGACAATTGCTCCGTCATATGCCGTAATACCTGAGCCATCTGCAGTTGTGATGGTATTATCATTAACCAGCAAAGTGTGATTAATTGTTCCAGTTACTTTGTGAGAGTTGGTATCAATGCCGCTGCATTTTACATTGATAGTTGAGTTAGTAAGTGAACCTGAACTTTGTTTCAAAAACAATCCGTAAGCATTGTCTTTG
>ENA-OREN01000420-OREN01000420.1-marine-metagenome-genome-assembly--contig:-NODE-420-length-63223-cov-5.322459_pt1 | contig 63223 bp, 95 predicted proteins | sample MGYA00248624_ERZ508555 | MGnify/ENA primary metagenome ERZ508555 (study PRJEB26222, sample SAMN06267773) | marine metagenome | isolation source: Saanich Inlet, British Columbia, Canada | place...
AATCCAAGTCCAGTAAATACCCCAATGTAAAATCCTTTCCGTTGAAATGATTCTGCTACATTTATTAAATCCCATTGTGATATTGACATTTGACTATCCATATCTTCTATCGTTTCTATTTCTGGTAAATTCATTTTTATAACTCCTTTATTTGTTACGCTAATATAAGGCCAAACAGCCATACAAGTCAAGTGTTTTTTTCATTTATTTTCTCCATTAGTATGTAAATCAATAACACAAGATAAACAAAGGTCGGGATAAAATAACATCTTACCCTTTAACTCTTTTTTACATTTCTTACATTTTGGTTTCAACTAAAAATCTCCTGGTGCAACTTGAAAAGTATTCAATCCTAAATCTCTCCACATCTTAACAACCTTATTCCTATCATCCACTACAAGAAAAACTTCATCCATATTTATAAAGGTATCTAACATCTCTTTCTTTAAGATTTCATCAGGCATCCATCTCATTTCTTTAGTAGCTGGATTACCCTTGGCAATCGGCCACGAGTCTGATTGAAACTTATCAGGTCTCATAACTAGCAAATCAAATGGAACTCTATTACGAGTTAACCAAGACTTAGTAGTGAAGAACGACCTATCGTTTCTACCCGAAAAGATAACAATTCTAAATCCATCTTCGGCAAATAATTGAGCCATCTTAATTACTGGAAGATTTGGTTTATCTAAACTAATATTTTCAGGGTCGAAGAATACATCCCAATCCATTTTATCATTGGATAAGGATTTAGCTCTCCGAGCATCTATATTAGCAAGTGTTCCATCTAAATCAAATATTATTGTGTTTTTATTCATAGCTGAATATAAGGCTTTTTGCCCATACGAGTCAAGTGTTTTTTTAAGTTAATTTTTATCCCAATAATGTGAGTACTTTGGGTGTTCGTATGTAGGGCGGGTTAACCATTCAGATAGTGTTGCTTCTGCAGTAACACTCTCATCAATAAAAAACTTATCTTCATATCTATTCAATAGTTCAGCAACGATTGGGTGTCTAACAACATCCTTCATTCCGAACTGAGAAAATCCCACACCATATAAACCAGTAAATCTCCTAATACTATCTTCTAATGCATTTGGTCCTTTTGCTTTCAAATCACTCTGCATTAAATCTCCACTTACAATATACTTAGAACCCATTCCAATTCTTGTAAGAAAAGTTTTAATTTGTGGTATTGTAGCATTCTGTGCTTCATCCAACATCACAATTTTATTCTGTAATGTTAATCCACGCATATAAGCTAATGGTACAACTTTAATTAATCCTGCAGTTCTTAAAACATCCATTCTTTGCTTACCAATTATCTGTTCCATATTATAATATACTGATTGCATAAACGGGTCAGTTTTCTCATCGATATTACCTGGTAGGTATCCAATCTTTTCTCCATCAACTTCCACCATTGGTTTAGTAATAATAATCCCATCATACTTTGAATTTTTATCAACTAAATGTTGTAGTGCCCAATATGTTGCAATATATGTTTTACCACATCCTGCTGGGCCTATACAAAAATTAATAGTATTAGATACAATGGTATCCCAAAATTTCTTTTGATTTGTGTTTTTGAAATCGATGTTCCATTTGATACGTTTCATCTGTGATAATGCTTGTCGCTTGTTTTGACAATCTTGAGTTGATACAACCTTTGTTATAGTTTTTACTTTTGCTTTACTACTCATAGTAACACTCCCATTATTGTTTATTAAATGTTAACCGCGGGTTCTTACTAATAAATATAATATATACTATGTTTGAACTCCACCTCTTAATAACTTTCTTTTATTTTCATTGGAAGTTTTATCTTCTTTGATAACCTCTACTACATCTTCTTCTGGTTCAACAATATCTTCTCGTTTAAGAATCTTATCTTTTGTTTCGCCATATACTTCCCACCAATTTTTTGCTTTCTCGGTAAGCATGCTTATTTGCTTACCTTTTTTTGGCTGGATTTCTTCTTCCCTAAGTACTATCGCTTGATTAAATGCTACAACTAGCATAACAGCTAATGGGTCAAAGACGAATATTAGAATAAAGATGAAAAACTTAACGACCGAATCCACATCTGTGTTGAATGTTCGAGCCAGATATATTGCTGGTCCGACATCTACCCCAGTCTCCACAAGGGCAATTTTTAATTCACCCACCTCACCTTTTAAATCTAACATTTGTTTATTGATATCAGATATCTGTGGTTGATATTCCTCCCGAAGTTTTCTCTTCGCTGTAAGATAGTTATCGGGCAATTCTGATATAGCAAGTTCTAACTCTTGTGTCAGAAACACTTTATCTTCTTTTAATTGCTGTAATCTATCTTCCTTATAAAATAATGCTGTAGATTCTTTTTCAAACTCGACGGTCGCTCCTTGATAAGCGTTAGATAGGTAACCAAAGATACCAGCAGACGTAATCAATATTAATGTTACTACTGCAGTACTTAAATATATTCTCTGAAACCAACTAATTACTTTCCAATATCTATATACGAATGCAGCAGTAACCAACTTACCAAGTTCCAATGAACTGGCCATTACGATTACACTTAATGTTGCACCACTAAATAATTTTGATAATCCAAATACAGAAAAGAATCCTGCACTACCAGCTATAAGTAATGCTGCTATCCCTAACCATATATGAAAATTTTTCGAGCGTTCCACCTGTATTATCCTATTTATTCAATACCATCTGACTCTAATTCAACGATATTTTCTAAATCGTCCAACATCGTTCTTAATCCCTTTGTGATTCTTAGTATTAAGTCAAACCTATTATCACCAGTATCTTCGGGTGTTCTATCGTGTAGTCTATCTACCTCAAGTTGAATTGAATTTATCTTGTCTATTACTTCTATTTTTCTTCTCATGTGTATTAACCTCTTTGTTATATATAAATATGTTATATATCCAATTGTTGTAGAATATATTGTTTCATATTATCTTTTGAATTTGGTTCAATGTGAACCCAAACCCACGCCATCGTGGATTTCATATTGGTTATATTATCTGATACTGCTTTTATTTGTTGTTCCATTTGAAATTTTAACTTATCATTCATAGGAACTTCAACTCCCAATTCATCTGCCATATCTAACAACTTACCAAAATCTTTATTTTTATTAGCTTCATTTGCTACCTTAAACTTATCTGAATCCCCACCCTTATCTGGATGTGTCTTTCCTGCAACCTTACGATACACTTGTTTAAATGTATCATCATCTACATCAGATTGAATTTCATCAAGTGGGTCTTTACTTATCTTTGGTGCACTTTCTAATGGTGCATCATTACCCATCAGATAGTTTCTAAAATCTGTATTGAACTTTTCTATACAATCTTTATAAATGATTTTTGTTTCTTCTAATTCGGATTGTAACCATGCAAGTTTCTGTCTCACTTTTCTTTGCTTAATCTGTTTGAGATTCATATAGTAATAAGTATCATCCAGGCATACCTTATCGTTATTTATTTCAGATTCTTCTGACACTTTCTATAATAAGCATCTCAATATCGTAACCTTACGCGTGGTCTACAACCCAGCCTATTCGCAGTTAAAGTTACTATGTTTAGTCTATAGGACTTTTTGTTGGTCTGTCGTCTTTCAGACTTCCAACTTCACCTCCGAAAACAACAACCCACCTAAATGGTAACAAGAAATCACGATGTCAATATTGTTTCTTGATTATTCAATTCTTCAAATTCTGCTTCTATCATTTTATAGCAGATATAATATACATCTCCGTTCCTTAGAACGGCATCGGCGTACCCATACTGAGACTTGAGTTCTTCTGTTGTAAAACCAGAGTCAACCTTTGCCGTTCCAAGAACAACATACTTGTCGTTTCCTACATCTATTATGTTAGGAAATCTTGACAGCGGTTTTTTTCGGTTTCTTCGGTTCTACTTTAGGAATATCAATAGAAAGCAATCCATCTTTAAATGTTGCTTTTATTTTATCTCCGTTTAGTAATTCACCCAATTCGAATTGTCTTGAGAATGAAGAGTGTTTTAATTCTTTACGAATTACTTTAGCACCCTTATCATCAAACAGTCCGTGTTTGTTTCCAGCGATTGTTAATACACCTTCTTCCACATCTATTGATAAATCCTTTTTATCAAGACCTGGAATCTCTGCAATGATACCAACCTTATCATCATACTCATATACATTTACTTTTGGATATGCAGTACCTTGATATGGTTTTACCCCTACTTGTTTTTCAATTTCTGGAAATTGTTGTGATACCATTTGGTCGAATAATCTATCGAATGGTGTTAAGAAATTATCCCTATCGATGATAGGAATACCTTTATTAAAGATAACTTTAGTCATTTGTTTTCTCCTGTTGTTAACTTGTTTGTCTAACTGAATACCGATTCTTTCGACATCAATATTCTATCTTTACATTCAACCTCTTACGAGCGTTGAAATTCTTTACTCATTAATAAGTATAAACTAATTATACTTTCTGCAATAATTTTCTGGGTATCCATACTATCTTACCAGTATCTAATTTACCCTTAACTTTTTCAGCACCTACCCTACTATTAAAATCTGATTCTTCACATACTATAATAGTATCTTTATAAATCATCCCTTCAATAGTAGGATACTCAAACTCTACTTTAGCTTTCATCTTCAGCACCAAATTCTAAGGGTGCATATAATTGAAATTTACCAACCATTATTTCGGGGTCTTGTATTCCAACCATTGTTTCTAACACCTTATCACCCCTAACAATTTTAATTGTAGGTACTGATTTTATTTGATGTGATTCTGCTAGGATTGGGTCATCGTCAACATCTTGAAAATATATTGGGTAGCCTTCTTTTTCTAAACCTTCCATTATAGGTTTGAATGTTTTACAAGGACCGCACCATTTTGCAGTAAAGTATATAAATCGTGTTTCTTCCATTTAAGAACTCCAGGTTATTTGTTCGTAACTCATTGTTGTTGTTTCGGTAGCATAAGGAACAACAATCTTATATGTGTTACTCTTCTTTTGCTCCTGCTTCTTTTTCTTCTGTTGGTTTATCAACATAATCTTTACTAGCCTCAACTTTTTCTTTTACAATTTCCTTAGCTGCTTCAGCTTTGAAATCTTTTTTCTTTCCACCAAGATAATCATAAGCATGACCTTCTTCAATTAGAATATCATTTATACTTACCCAACCATCTGTAGATAAATCAATTTTAGAATCTGGATTACTAATACACTCAGTAATGTGTTCACCAACAACATCTGGTGATACAAATATTTCTCCTAATACTCTTCCGAACTTTCCAGTTCCAAAGCTTTTTAGTTTAAATACTCCACCCTCTAATAATTCTTTGTTCCGAGCTTTAGCTAATAGGCCTTTTGCCTTTTCTTCTAAATCTCTGGTTCTTGATTCCCAAGTATCAATTCCCATGTATCTAATTCTTTTTTTAATTTTTAAATGAAAGCCTAAATCAATATAACAATCGATTGTATCTCCATCTAAAACTTTTACCAATTCACATTGATATTCACGAACATCAAGTTTTTTTGCCATCGTAATTCTCCTGTTATTTAATGTAACTAAGAGAACTACTTCTCTACTTATTTAAATTCGTCTAATACCAACTTGATTCGATATAACTTTTAGCTTATCAAAACCACTTTGGTATTTACCATCCTTTACACAATCTAATATAACATTGATTTCTTTCATTGTTAACTTAGATGTATAATGGTTTCCGTTATATAAATATGTACTAATTTGCTTTACTGCTATAACTTCTAGCACTTCAATTAACTCTATGAACCCTACATAACCACTATAATCTCCACGTAGTTTTTTTGAATAACTAGCCAAGATTAAATACCTATCGTATTCTACTTTCAATTAAGCTCCAATTCTATTTGTTCGTTTGCTGTTTCAAGTTTTAATTCACACTGCAAATGATTTCGATTACTACCAATGTAATCATACTCCACATTATGCGTATGGTCTCCACAATGGTCACAAGTCCAAGCTTCTAAATACTCTTTAGATAATTCTTCTTTGTGTCCTTTCCACATTTCTATATTGAGTGGATTATCTTTTGCTTCACTATCACCATATTCAGTATAACAACCCTTAGATTTCATAACTGCAGCAATTTCTACTGCTAGCAAATCACGAAATGCTTCCGAACTAATATTACCCTGAGTATCTCTATGTCGATTTAAAACTCGTTTAATAATTTTTATCATATCTTATTCCTCATTTATAAATATACTTTCAAATTTCCAAAATGTATAAAAAAATGGCTGATGGGAAAGAAAGGAAATCAAAAACCACCAGCCACACCGAGTTAGGTAAGACCTAACTCATATTTTCCGATTCGTCCTCAACATTGAATAAATCCTCGTCCGAACCATCATTGATGTACTTCTGAACTAACTGCTTTACAAAAGTTCTTTCAGAATCCATCCCACCATCATCAGCGAATTGTGGATAGATACTTACTTCAGCAGCCTCATCAATTCCGAAACCATCATAAAGTAATCCAGCCATCTCAACTGAAGTTCTTGTAGAAACCCCAGCAGAAACTTTTCCACTATCCGATTTTGATTCCATACGTGTAGTATGAGCAATCTCAGCAATAGCCTTCATTAACTCAGGCTCAACATGGGGGAACATATAAGTAAGTAAGCCAAGTTCCTCTTCATCAGTTAAGACATCCATTTCCACGATAGTGAATCTATCCATTAGAGCTTTATCCATAACACGAGTACTTGTGTATTCGTTTCCGATATTAGCCGTAGCTACGAAAGTTACACCTTCAGCAACTGGAATAGTAGTTTGACCATCAGCCTCATCCAACCTAAGATATCTTTGACCAGCATCTAAAACCGTCATTAAGATATTCCAAGCATCTGGATGAGCTCTTGATAATTCATCAAGAAGAATCACAGCGTTTGGTGTTTGAATAGCCTTTACAAAAAGAGCCTCTGAAAAGTAAGTACCTTTCTTTTTATCGAAGTGAGTATTACCGATTAAGGTGGCTCGTGGGTCTTGTGTAGAACCCATATTAAAATAGTAATCTGGTCTATCTAAGGAATTAACCAAAGATTTAGCAGCCATAGTTTTTCCACAACCAGCAGGGCCAGTCATTAAAATGTTCTTACCACGAACGGCAGAACGGATTAAGTACTTCCACTTTAACTCTTTCATAACCAAACCTTGTGGTTTAAGTTTATATGAGCTGTGAATGAAGTTTAGAACTTCAGCATGGTCTGATGGTATCTCAACTGAAGATACATCAAATATTGGAGCAGAATTAGCTTCAAATTCAGACATTGGAACTACCCACCAGTAGTTCTTACCTGATTTATTAACTCTCTGTTCAAGGGCCATACCCTTTTTGTGAGCTCGTTTACGAGCAGAAATTGAGATTTTTGAAGTAAACTTATTACCATCAATATCCCAAGCATTATATCTGTTTCCAGACTTTTCGATTTTTACAACTAAATTAGCCATATGTGTTTTTTCCTTTTTTTTGTTTTCTTTATTTTTCAATTGTTAATTTTTTTCCCATTTCTTATACCTTAATATAAGGCTTTTTGCCTATACGAGTCAAGTGTTTTCTTCACTTTTTTTAAATTAAATATTAGCAATAATCATCCATAAATAAAATGATACAAATATAAGTAGTGCCGTACCAAATTCAGCAATCCTATAACCTATTAATTTCCAATCCATAATTTTTCTCCCTGTTGTCATATGACAATATAAGGCTTTTTTACTATACGAGTCAAGTGTTTTTTTCATTTATTTTTAACTATCTTTCTTGAAAATCTTAATTATCTCTTTAGTAACTGCTTCGTGTTCACCATCCCACGGGTAAGTTCTTCTCATTGCCGCCACGTGGTCTTTGATTAATTTCTCAATTTCTTTTCTAGTCTCTCCAGCATGTGCTCTTAAACTCATTAGTTCTTCTCCAAGAATTTTTTGTTCATCGTTTTTGAAATTTGAAGTACTGAGCCCAAATCAATCATCTCAGCATCTTTCCCATACATTTTTCTGAAATCTCTAAGATTATCTGACCTATCGTAATTTGAATCACTTACAAAATAACTCATAACTTTGATACCTTGTTTACGAATCTCATCAACCATTTTCTTAGTATGAGCAAAAGCTGCTTCATGGTAATACGCTACCTCACCATTACTAAACATTGGCATCCCATCTGAAAGATTCAGAAAATAAGATTCTCTATTATTAGTAGTAGGAACAATATCTTTTAGAATAGCTTCAAAACATAATCCTTCTGGAGTAGTTCCACCAGGATAAATACTTGGAAACATTTTTTTCACTTTTGAAAACTTATCAACTCTTGAATCATAAGCAATCAAGATTAATGGTGAAGTCATATCTCTACTTCTTCTGTAATTTCCATCGTGAGTACTTCTGAAAGAAACCATCACATCAACATTCTGAATCATATCAACAGCTTTACAAATAGCAATGGTAGAAATCATAGTCTGTCTCCACTTGTCTCCTCGCATAGAACCACTAGCATCAACTGAGATATGTAAGAAAGCATCTGAATAACTTTCGGTAAACGTAGTTTGAAAAACTCTCTCATTACCAAACCCAAGTTCAGAAATTAATCTCTTATCAATTCTACCACTATCTAATCTTGTAGATTTTAAATCTCTTGATTCTCCACGAATCTGTAACTTACGTCCAAGTTTAGTTCCAAGTGAAATACCTTGACTCATTAGCTCGGAATCTCTATCCGCCTGATAATAGTAAGAACTTTTATGACGAAGAATACTTGGGAAAAGATTTTCATCAATCATCGCTTGAGTTAGTTTCTTAACATAGATAACTCCAACACCCTTACCTGGAATGGTTTCAAACTCTTGTTTAGTATGATTCCATTGTTCGGTTGTCATTGATTCACCAGCTTGAATTTTCTCCACACCAGCTTCTTCCATAGCTTTTACACTAGCAGAATCTTTCTTGGTTAACTTACCAACTTTTTTAGTTTCTCCATTTACAAAATCTTTTTGTTTCTGAATAGCATTTTCTAATTGCTTCATCTGTTTTTCAGATAACTTAACTTCTTTACCCGTACCACTACCTGAACCAGGAGTTACATTTCCTTCACCATTTTCAACACCATCTATCATAGAATCAAATTCTTCATCACTCATACTATCATCAGAAGATTCTCCACCTTCACTTGGTGAACCTGTACCTTCACCTTCTCCAGCAGAATCATTACCTTTCATATCTTGTGGCTTTTCGATGTTACCATCTTTATCTTTAGAAACTTCAGGTAAGTTATTAAGAATCACATCATAAATTCCACTAGCAGTAATAAAACAATGTTCAGTACTCTTCATTCTTTTAACACCACCACCAGCGATAAAAACCATACTAAAGATTTCTTTCAAACCTGGTAGAGCATTTAAGTTACGATTCTTGTTAGTTAAATTTAAGATTCTGAAAATGTATGAATCCCAATCTAAAGAAGTGTACTCATCAGTTTGAAGAGCTTTATCAATAATTTTTGAATGAAAATATTTCTCATACATTGAATGATAGTAACCTTTATAACCTGGTGAGTTTGAAAAAATATAGTGGTCAATTCTTCTATCTTCCACATAGTTTAATAAATTTTTAAGATGATTTATTACATCCCATTTAACAATACCAACTTTATCAGCACGAAGAAATGTTTCTTCTGGAATGTTATTTTCAAGATTTCTCAAGAAATCAAAATCAGAAAGTTTAATGTGTGAACCCTCGTGTAAAGCCAAACCAACAACGGGGTCAAAGTTTTTCTCACCAATCTTAGAACCAATCATAACTTTTTTACCATCAGTATAAGAACTATCATTACTTTGAAATTGAACTGGAATATCAGAACGATTCGTTACGATAGTTACGAAGTTAGCGATGGCTCTTCTATAAGAAGCAAGTTTAACGTGGTCAACTGGTTTTCTACCTTTAGGAGCTTCTTCAAGTTCATCGATAAAAGAACTTCTACGAGTATCCCATGAATTATCAGCCCAAAACGAAGAGAACGGATTTGATTGTTTTTTAGACCCAGCAGAGTATTTCTCTCTGAGAGCCATTGGATTAAAATGTTTAAATTGTTTATCTTTCAAGTTGTTTCCCTTTTTCATATACCTAAATATAAGGCTTTTTGCCTATACAAGTCAAGTGTTTTCTCATCTTTATTTAAATTAATTGGATTAGTTAAACCAACCAGAATCACAAAACCTAAATAAATTACCCTTTTCATATACTATAATATAGTGATAAAAGCCAATACGAGTCAAGTGTTTTCTTTATTTATTTTATAATAAATATAAGTCAAGTTTTTTTTTCATTTACCCATATATATTACTATGGGTAGGTAGCACAAAAGGCAAAACTATATACAGATTGAAACTAGCGAGTGTACCCGAATCTTTGGAAATCAACCAAAAACATCCCATATACAATATCTTTTAATTCATCATCATAATAACTTTCGAATGGTTCGTGCTCTGATTTATTATAGTGTGGTAACTCATATGATTCAATACCAATGTTAGTACATACATCATCAAAACCATCTTGTAGTTTTTCAAATCTAATAGTATAATCTGGTCTCATTGCTAAGTAATTGAATTGTGTTCTCTTTATATTATCATCCAATCCTGTCATCACCCATTCTTTAAAACTTAACTCTTGTGCTCTTGCTGGATATCTATATTGTGGTGATTTATGAAAGTGATAATAACTAACTAATCTATCGTATGGATTACGAACAACTGAAAATTTATAAAATGTATTCCATACTTCATCTCCACAATAATCTCGTATCTCCATTGCACCATCGTGTGGATATTTCTTTCTAACTACTCTCTTATCATAACCATTAATATCAAATGAATTGCGAATACTCGTACCACCATTCTTTGGTATATGAATAAAGATAAACTTATGAGTGTGATTGATAAACATTAATTGGTTGTAGGTTTCATATCATCATAGTCTAATAATCTAAATGTAAGTATGACTGTTTCATCTTCCCAAACCTCATATCCTTCAAATATACAATTACCAGGCTTTGTCATATTCTTTATAACACTTTGTTGTTGAGTTTCATTATAACAAATAACTTGTATTAAATTCCCAACTACTTTTAAATTTACTAAATTATCTCCCATCTAATAGCTCCACCCCATTCTTAGTACACATTATTATTATAGTGTGTTCGGTAGGTTCTTGACTATCAACCATAGGAACTCCATATCTATATGTTTTGTTTACTGCTATCTTATCTATCTCGCAGTTATTATCAAACCCAAACCTCAACCCAAAACTATCTGAATCTAATTTAAATTTAGGTATTCCATCTGGATAAGGATTCTGTATAAAGTTGTAATAGTTCAAAATGTTATCAGTACACATCTGTTTAATATCTTCTAATGTTTCTACATTTGGTACATTATAATTATTACCAACTTCTTTATCTGTTCTGGTAAATATAACCAATCGTTTATATTCGTGGTTAGTTAAGTACTCAAATATATTATCTAATATAGTAGAACTAACAACATCTATATTAGTATTGAAATCAGTAACACCACCATCCTTGTCTAAATGTATAGATGCAAGTATCCCATAATTGGTATCTCTATTGTTCCAATACAAATCATCAGTTAGATTTTGTAATTTATCTTTTACTATATCAGATAGTTTCATCTAACGCCTCATAGAAAGTACTATTAGTATTTGTTGATATTTTATTCTCAGAGAATCCACCCTTTAAATGTGAAGCAAACTTTAATCCATCATAATAATAAATGTTATGTTCACCTGTATCTTGTGTTTCATAATTTGGATTATCATAATATGGGCCAAGATGTAAATACTTATAACCTTTCTCTAAACAATGTATTGTGGCTCCGTGATTACTATCACCATATATCCAATCGATATCATAATTACGGAAGAAATCTTTCTTACATAAAAAGAAATATGCATCACTAAAACCAACATCTTTTGTTTTAACCATCCCGCCGTGTTCTGGTGAAAATTCTATATCACCATCAATAAGTCTATCAAATAATTCTTGGTGTATAACATACGATATCAAAGTTACCTTTTTACTATCTACTGAAATGTATGATAAATCATCTGCTTTCATATCATAAATCATATCTTCAATTGCATTAAAATTATAATAAAATAAATCATTATGTTGTAATACAATAGTATCATACTTTGCTTCTTTTGTACCTAAGTAAAATCCCAATGATGCCCACATAGTATCATTTGCTAAAGTCATAATATCTGGTTGTGTTGTATCGTTGTGTAAATTAAACCACTTGTTATTCTCCAACTCAGTCATTGTCATTGATTGGAATCCCTTTATAACTCTTACATTTGATAAAGTGATATTCGGCCAGTTGTGTGAATTATCTATTAATATAATCTCGTGTTCAAATTTATGCTGTTGTATATTCTTAATAACCTTTATTGTAGTGGATACCATTTTATAATAGTTATTAGACTCCCAAGTACCTGGTATGTGAATAAACTTACCCTTGTCTATTGAACAAAAATTTAAAATAAAGCTAATCACAATATATCTTTATCCCATTGAACACTACCATCGTTATTATAATAAACAAAATTCTCAAGTGGTTTACCATTATCAAATTTTATCTTATAGTTTACTCTACCATCAATATAATAGAAAGCCCACATACCATCCATCTTACCATTTCTCATAATACCACGAGCTCTTAATTCACCATTGCCATGTGAATCTCTATAGATTCCGTGTAACTCACCACCTTGATTATAATTCTTTTCTACAAGAGTATCACCTGTAATATTAACTTCAGTTCTTTCAACCAACATCCCAACCTTGTATATTTCCTTTACTAATGGACGAGCACTTTTTACATCACTATAATTCCACTCACCAACTTTGCGATTGTAATCATACTGGCCAGTGACAATTATATTCTTATGTTCATCATCTGTATATTGTTTATACTCACCAGCTTTTTCTCCATGTCTAAAATACTCTGTGGATTTCTCATTGCCCGATTCATAATATGCTGTCTGTGTTCCATGTGATTGATATTCTTGATTCGGAAGTTTTCTAACATCTGATATTGCATATAGAGTACCATCTGAATGGAATAGTTTTCTTTGGTATTGGTTACCACGAACCATCCTTACTTCTTCCCACAAAGCCAGTATCTCAAATTTATTTACCACACGATTGAAATCGTTTGGATTGTTCATTGCCCATTCTTGATATTCAAGGTACTCTTCTTGGAATGGAAATATTAACATATCTTCCTTTAAATCCAAAACACATTCAGTATCAAATATAAATTTTTTATATCTCATCTTGTTCGTAGTAATGTAACCATTCATTATAAAATCGTTTGTTCTTCTTTTCCCATGGCGGAAAGAAACTTGTAAAGTGTACACAAGTAGTATATTGATAGTCCCCACTATCAGAGTAACCAGCATCTAACTTAGATAAATCCCAGTCCACTTCATCCAAAACTTTTGTTTGTATCCAATCCTCTCCTATAATATTCCATCGTTTATTAAACACTTGATTGAATATTGCTTGGTCCCAGTGTTTTGCTCTTGCTATTTCAAGATAAACATAAAAGTAAAAATATGAAGATTCAAGTTCTTTAAACACTTCTTTATTCATACTTGAATGCCAGTATAGGAAACAAGTTTGGAAAGCAGATGCATCATAATTTAATTGGTTTCTCAAATAATCTTTAACTCTCTGTTGTTCTTCCGTTAAATGTTTTTTTGCATAACCATCACTTATCTCTATCCCCGTACCTGAGTTTTCAAATGCATTACCCACCTTATCTCTTTCTTCTGCTTCACCATTGAATTGACTGATGAAAGATAGGTTATCTCTTTTTGCAAATAACTTATTCTTATTTTTAATATTACTTAGTGATATTGGATTCACAAACCACACATCTAAATCCACATATAATATCCAATCCCACTCTTCAAAGAATGTACTGAACATAAACATCTTATTAAAATGTATTGGTGTATCGTGAAGTTCTGGTGACATATAAGATTCTATCATCCTATCATCTAAATATGTTGTATCTGAATCCATTGGTGTTACTACAATAAAATCACCATCCCATAAACCATCTACTTTGGCATTCATAATTAAAGGTGGTATTTTATCGTACATCGCTTCATCAGCTAAAAAAACCATAACCCTACCCCTACCATCGTTCCAAGCTTTATGTGCTGGAATACAATCTTTGGGATATCTCTTATTGTTTGTAATATCCCGTTGTATCATGGTAAACTCTTGTCGCTGTTGACAACAATATGGTTTAGCATCTTCTATCTCAACAATATCCCGACTGATGAAAACATCTGTTGGTATAATACCATCGTTCTTTGCAGATTTAATTAATTTCTTTGCTTGAATAGAATTGATTATATATGCATGGGCACCGGCAAGATGTTCATTGGTTTTTTCACCCCATAATGGTTTACCGATATTCATAATACTAAATGCACCTGGTTCGGATTTTATATCTACAAACTTATCTGTAAATTCTACATCGTGTTCAAGTATAACAAATCGTTCACCACCTTGTGCACATTTTAACCATAAGAAATAATGGGATAGGAAACAACCAAGTGCTGGTTCTACGTAACTATACTTAATCCACTTTTTATTTAATTCTTTGAGATTTAGGTTTTGAGTTTTAAGTTCATTTATTGAACTATATTTATCAACTCCGTAATATATCTCTGCATCCAACCCCGCATCAATTGCTGATTTTAGAGTTCTCTGTGCACTGGCTTCACTAAGTTTATTATCCTGTATAGTTATAACATAAGCTTTCAAATTCACACCTTACATATTATCCAAAAATAATTGGGATATTGACTAATACTTGATTTTTAAATTCTTCTATTCCTGTAGCTAAGTTAGCTTCCCAATCCTCGTGTGCTTGTTCATCGGCACCATCTGTGATATACTTAAATGAAACAAATGGAATCTTTTCTTTATAACAAACCTTTGCTAATGCGTATGCTTCCATATCCACTACTTCACCATAGTATTGAGTTCTATCCTCTACGAATGAATCACCACTACCACAAGTTGCTCTTCTACCTATTGTATTAAATGGTGTTATACCGAAGTCTAACATTAATGGTGGGTCATCTTCAAATGGTGTTTCACCTCTCATGAATCCAAGACCAGTAACATCCATATCTCTTTGTACAAACTTTGTACAATCAACTAATGTTTTCTTTTTAATCTTTCGTGAACCTGCTGTTCCATAATTAATTATAAGTTTTGGTTTTGCTCTTGCAACATGGGTAGTCAAATACTTCACTAACTTATATGTTGCATTAACTTTACCCACACCTGTATATAATGTTTTATAATCTTCTAACTTACCTTGTGTTTCTAATTCAAGTGCACAAACAATTAATATGTCGTCTTTACTTATCCCATTCAAATCCATTGCCATATGCTCCCCATTCTGATGTTTTATAATATATCGGTTTTTTTAAATCTAAAAATTTTATTATTTCATTTGGGTATATTGGATAGTGAGATGGTATATCCCAACTACCAAATTCATTAAAACAAGTTGCTTGTAGTGGTTCTTTCTCACCAATAGCATAACTTAAATTAACCCAACATTCACTCAAACCTTTTCGTTTTAATTCTTCTACTGCAATATGTCTCGCCATATATGCTGCACTTCTATCAACCTTACTTGGGTCTTTACCACTATATGCTCCACCCCCAATTGGTACTCGTGGCCCATAATTATCTACAACTAATTTCCTACCAGTCAATCCTACATCTGCATCAAATCCACCTTGTTTCCAATCACCTGCTGGATTAGCGTGAGTAACCATTAAACCATATGGTTCATTCTTTATCCACTCACTAATTTTTCCATGTAGGGAAATCCTATTGGTATTCTGAAATGATGAAACAATAAATAGATTCCTATCACCTCTCGTGGTTACTTGAGTCTTACCATCATATGGATATAACTCATATAAGTATTTACATAAACTTCTTGCCAATCTATACTCTTCTGGCACATGCTCATCATTCTCATCACAAGCGTAACCCACCATAATACCTTGGTCACCTGCTCCACCACCATCAACCCCGCGTGAGATTTCAGGTGATTGTTGAACTATATTAACTTGTGTTGTTTTTAAATAATCGGTAGATTCTGTAACATCTTCAACTATTTGTATAACTGGAATTTCATCCTTTGAATCCATCGTAACTTCACCCGTGACATATATATTACCATGTCCACCCATCGTCTCAACCGCAACCCTAGCATTAGGGTCGCGTTCAAGACAGTAATCTAATATCTTATCAGATATTCTATCACATATTTTGTCAGGATGTTTAGGTGTTACGAACTCTGCTGTTCGATACATCTTAACTCCTTATTTATAATGTGCTGATTTACAAGCGTTTACTGATTCTTTACGATATTCAGTAACTAACTTTTTAACTTCACCAATCGCTTTACGTGCTCTACCTTCAGCGGATTTGTTTCCCTTTTCCACAAATTCTACGTGGTTTGATTCAAACTCAAAATACAACTCTTGAATTGAATCAAATAGGTCTGTTAATTTTGCCATAACTTTTCTCCTGTTTATGTGTTATAACTCTAATATGTTATAACTGATTTTACTTTATCTCTGTTTAAAAAACTAAGATTGATTAAATAGATTTCATCTAATACATCATATCCAGCTTCTAAACATAGTTCTCTTGCTGCCTTTGCAGTACCACCTGTGGCATATACATCATCAACAATAATTATCCTTTCACCATCACCTGGTTTAATTTCTAAAGTGTCTTTTCCATATTCTAATTCATACTCTTTAGAAATTACTGGTGGTGGTAACTTACCCTTTTTTCGCAGTGGGATAAAACTGCAATTCATTCTCTTTGCTAAATGTGCTCCGAAAATAAATCCTCTTGCTTCAATACCAACTATAGCAGATGGTTGAACATTTTTATTATTCAACAATCCTCTCATTGATAATGTTGCAAATTCTAATGAATTTGTGTGTGCTAATAATGGTGTTATATCTTTAAATATAATACCTTTCTTTGGCCAATCTGGCACATCAACTATATAATCTTTTAAGTTCATATCATTCTCCAATTACATTCGTTACCTGTATTAATATAATTGATAATGCTAACAATAAACATATGATGGTTTTCATTGTAGGTATCTCTCGTAAGAATAAATAGGAACATATACCAAAAACTAATGTACCAATTCCAAACCCAATCATTCGGATATTCCATGTAAATCCAAAGTGTTCATAACTTAATCTTGTTGCGTGCCAAAATGCAAACCCAATTGGTAATCCGAAAATAGCCATCAGATATGGATTATTCCAAAATCTATTATCCTTCCATATAAACTGAGCATTCAATTGCCACCAAGCTGCGATGTTACTAAAGAATAGTAATACCATCGATAAATACAATTTCTCCATCTAATATTCTTCTCCATAAAGTGAGTACTTCTTAATCGTTGGTGGTTTTTCTACACCATCCTCAATATGAACTTCACCCTTTAATGCATCAATATAAAATTGTGTACCTTGTGATTCCATATAAATTGCATTTAATACTTCAGTTAATGAAGAATAAATTTGGTCATCACCATCTACTATTGCCCACCTATCACCAGGTGGGACTCTTGTTGCTTTAAGTTCTTTCATTACTATTTTACCTTTTTACCACATTGACATATTTGTTCGTTTAGTAGTTCTCGTTTTGCTTTGACAATTCCACCTACAACAATGTATGTATTCAACACTTCCAATAAATCGTGGTAAATAGATATTTCCCCTAATTCCTTTTCTATTGTATCCATTATATCTGGATGGTCTGCAACACCCCGTGAGTTACTAAGTAAGTTCTCAACATTAATTCTATGCTTCTCAATGTGAGCTTCAAAGTGTAATCTACTTGCCTTAATCAAATCATCTCTTAGATTCAATCCCATTTCTTCGTCTCCTTGTAATTAACTTTTCTCTTCTTTTTCAGATGTACTTCTGAATTTGTTTTCTTTCTATGACAGGTTTTCATCCTGGCAACTTGACTACATTCTATTGTAACCTATTGTAACCGATAGGAGAATCGAACTCCTGTTGCCAGGATGAAAACCTGGAGTCCTAACCATTAGACGAATCGGTCATTGTGGAGCTGACAGGAATCGAACCTGCGACCTACGCAGTGCAAGTGCGTTGCTCTCCCAACTGAGCTACAGCCCCATAGTATAAATATCTATTTAAATGGTGAAGATAAAAACTTTTTCATCCCATCAATTTCAGTTGTTTTATTCTCACTCATTATCTTCATTCTGTTTTTCAATAAAATAATTACATCCAATAGGAACATTAGAAATGATTACTGGTAATTCATTATCACTTTCCTTTTTATACTTTTGGTTTTCATAATTATTACATCTAATACCTTGTCCTATACCAACCATCCATACTACATATTTACAATTTCTACAAACTTCTGATTTCATTATGAGTTTTTCATCTGTTTTTTATTTCTCCTATAACAAGTGTGGTTTAGCTTCTACCATACCTGCGTGTGTTACGTTTACTAATTCTACTAATGTGTGATAATCAGATATATTGTTAGCACCAACATAACTGAAAGAGCTACGAACTCCATCTGTAATATCGTGTAATATACGCTTTGTTTTTCCTTTGTATGGAATTACTTTATGATTACCTTCGACATTTTTATCACTACCTTTTGAATCTCTTGAGGCCGAACCTCTATACTTTTTAAATAACTTTTCATTAGGCCATTGACCTACTTTCTCAATTTCTCCAGGTGATTCTTTGGTACCTGATAACAAACTTCCCAACATAACCGAATCAGCCCCACAAGCCAATCCTTTACAAACATCACCAATATTACGAATACCACCATCGGCAATAATAGGAACATCAAACTCATCTGCAGAATTAACGCAATCAAGTAGAGCAGAAACTTGGGGAACGCCAATACCTGTTCTAATCCTCGTTTCGCATAATGAACCATTTCCGATTCCGACTCTAATTCCATCTGCTTCTCTTTCACATAAGTACCTCGTGGCTTCGGACGTCGCAACGTTTCCTGCAATAACTTCAATTCCTGATATGTCTTTTTTGATTTCTTCAATGGCTTCTCCTACATTTTTATGATGACCATGTGCTACATCTATAAGTAGAACATTACATCCATTCCATGCTAATTCTCTTGCTCGTTCTAAATAATCTCCATTAACTCCTACCGCGGCACATAATGGTAGTTTAGACCAACTCTTATCATCACGAATCATATCATCTGCAAAATAAAATCTTTCTTTTAAATCATCCCAATCCGATTTTGTTGGTGGACTATTCCAATGTCTTACACTACTATCCCACCATTCTTGCCATTCGGTTTCTAATGTTCTTTCTGTACCATCTGTAATTCCTGGTATTGGTTTAAAATATTTAACCCACTCGCGATGTAATGATTTCATCATCTTAGATTGTTCTTCAATGGTATTAAATCTATGTATAACACCAACACCACCCCATTCCATCATCTCGACAGCCATATCATATTCTGTGACTGTATCCATAGGAGCAGCAATTAAGGGTATAGTTATAGTAGTGTTTTTAGTAAATCGTGTAGTAAGTTCTACATCACCTCGATGTTCAACTTCTGAATATTTTGGTATGATATTTACATCATCGTAAGTATAACACTTTTTCATTAATAACCTATTATTTGCGTATTCTTTTCAACAACCATATCCAATATAATATAGTTAATATTCCCATAATGAGTAATATCAGTTGGTCTGTTTCTGTCTGTTGATGGACCATAATCTTTCATATTAGTCATCATTCCACTCATATATAAATATCTCATAATTATATTTCTATCCTATTTTCTTGATTAGATTCTCCAGCAGTAAACTTGATATTATCGTTTACTATAGTTCTAAATAAATCTATATCCAATCCTAACTCATCAACTAAGTTAGCTAATCCTTTAGTATCCTTTGGCAAACAAGTACCACCGAATCCACCAAACTCTTTATTCACTCGTAAATAATGTCCATCACCTATTCCATGAAATAAGAACGTATCCTTAACAACATCATAGTTAGCACCAACCTCACCACATATCTTACTAAATGCATTAGCAAATGTTACTCTCATAGCTTTATAACTATTACTGAAATACTTCACCAGTTCAGCTTCAATTGGTTTCATCACGACAGTATGTGTGGGTAGTACTCCATGACATTCCTTAACACATAATTCTACTAGCGGATTATCAGTACCAATAACTAATACATTATTGTTATATATAAAATCTGATACCGCACACTTCTCACGAAGAAACTCTGGAACAAAACTTAAATTAAGTATCTCTCCATATTGTTCTTTCCAATTGGTTAGTGAACCTGGTTTGACTGTACTCTTGATACAAACAAATCCACTATACTTCAAATGATATAACTCTCGTAATACACTTTCTACTATTGTAACATCACAATCACCATTCTCAGTACTTGGTGTAGGTACTGCTATATAAACAATTGGACAATCCAATACATCTTCTATATTTGTTTCTAATCGGATATCGTGAGCAATAATATTATGTCCTTGAGTTTTAAATCCCTCGGATATAGCATTACCTACAAATCCCTTACCTATTATTCCTATGTTCATTTTAATTTCCTTAATATACGGCTTTTTTACTATTAAAGTCAAGTATTATTTTAAAATACTTTTACGCCATATCGTTTAGTAAACTCCACACCATCTTGATAAGTGTTTACAATGGGTTGTCCTTTTATGTTTAGACTGGTATTGAGAACCATAGGACAACCCGTGTTTTTGTAAAATTTATTTATCAGATTGTAGAAGTTTGGATTATCATCTTTACTTACTGTCTGCACCCTTGATGTATTATCTATATGACATATAGCAGGATACTTCTCTGGATACTTACACTTCGCTACATACTGCATATACTGAGATTTCTTCACGGGCATTTCAAATATCTCGTGTGCGTGTTCCTCAAGTACTGCAGGAGCGAATGGTCGAAACTCTTGTCGTTTCTTAATTTTATTTACTTTATCTTTAATCTCGTTACCTCGTGGGTCTGCCATCAAAGTACGATTCCCCAAAGCACGAGGCCCGAACTCCGCTCTTCCGTTCGCGACTCCAACGATGTTCCCTTTAAGAAGCTCGGTTAGAAGTTGCTCGGTTGGATATTCTCCTAAGATTTCTTTTCCAAGAAAACAATTATGCCAGTTCACATGCTCACCCAATATATATGCGGCACTCCCTAACGATGAACCCCCATCACCTGGATTCGGGAGTATCCATAAACTTGGGTAAAGTTCGTGTGCTATCATAGAGTTTGCTACACAATTTAATGCAACTCCACCACCATAACATATATCATTTGTTTCAGGTACTAATTGTTTTGCTTTCTGAAATACCTTATATATCTCATCCTCACATATACTCTGTACATTTGCTGCTATAGTGAACTTCCATTCATCTGTACCATCATCTGGATAATACTCTGAATCCCAATCTAAACATCCTCTATGTAAATTCTTATTGAAGTGTAAAAGTTTTTTCTCACGAAAAAAGTATTCCTTAATCTCTCTCTTTAGTTTTGGAATAACCTTACCCCAACCTGCCATACCCATTAGTATGTACTCGTCCTCTTGTGGTTTTAATCCCAACCTTTGTGTCATAGCACTATACCACAATCCTAATGAATGTGGATATCTTTGAGACCATCTCTTCTCGAACTTACCATCTTTAGCATACCATATAGTACAAGTTTCCCACTCACCGATTGCATCAATACAAACGATTGCTGATTCTTTATAAGGTGATGAATAATAGGCTGCACTGGCGTGAGATAAATGATGGTCAACATAATGATGAATCTTATCTATACCGAATTGTTTTAAATGTGCAGTTGGAAGATTTGTTTTAGCGAATGCTTCTGAATATTGTCCTGCATATATTTGTCGTAACTTCTTACTCCAAGGTCTTTCGAAATACACCACCTCATCCCAATCACCATATCGTTTTACATCGGCAAGGATTTCATTGTTAAGTAGTGAATCATTCTTGATACCACTATATCGTTCACTATGTCCAGCGAACAAGATTTCGTTATCGTGTAACAAGGTAACACATGCATCGTGGTTCAAAGCATTAATACCTAATATTTTTCGTTTTTTCATTGTTCAATCCTCGTTTCTTTTAACTTACTTTCTAACACTAAAAAGTTATGGTATGAAAAACAAAACCCATGCATATAGTGTCCATTATTGGTAGGTTCATCCCAACTCCATTCTCTATCTTTCTGATGTGTTTCTTGTAAGAAAAGTAAATTGAATAAGTTAGCGTGTAAATTAGAACCCTCTTGGTTATAAATAAAAGTATTATCGTTAGGTAGTGTTACTCCATCAACATTAGGATGAACTCGAAGTGATGAAGTTAAAGATACAATTGGTCTATCATATTTTTTATTAATAACATCTACATTTGATATTGCAGTATAAAGTTTTTCAAGGTCGTGTTTAAAATCTGTTCGTGTACATACAACTACATCATAAGCAAATCCATTTTTCATTTCATACGATTCTTTTAATCTAATAACCTTATTGATTAGATAACAAGATTTTGCAGTTCTATCATTTCCTTTAAAATGCTTTACTTTAAATTCAGCCAAACATTCACTCTTAGTAAAGGGGAACTTGATATCATATGTATGAATCCAAGTACTCATAAAAAAATCAAAATCATACTCATCAGAACTCCACTCTGAAAAGTGATTTTTAAATAACTCATCACCTCTAATCTGTCCATAAATACAAACAGCGATTCTCTTTTTCATTCTCAATAACCCATTGTTGTTAAAACCAGTCTGTATATAAATATTAGATTAAATCCTTAAAATACAAAAAAACTTCGTGAGTGAAACGAGCGAACCCTATCCCCATAATATTATAATAGAAATCCTCTTTACTAAATCCATCTGCGTTACTAAGTGATGTTCCTTGATACACCTCGAATAATAAACCTATAGAAGTACTTAATAACATCGCATCTAATTGTGGGTAAGGTAAGGTATCAGAGAGTATAGTAAGAGATGTGTAGAAGAAGTAATACAAACCAAACGAAGTAGTGAAGTGTGCTTTCTTATCTAATTGTAAATCCATAGTATCATCACTAATTTTAAAATCACTATCTTGTGAGTATAAAATTCCTGTAAGGAATAACATAGTTAATATTAATAGGTATGTAGTGTTGAATATCATATAAATAAATATAAGGTTATAGAAGGAAAGTGACGCAATAAATAATAATGTAGATACTATTGGATACTGCGGACGATAGGTTTACCTCTTAGGTAAGGGTGTTAACAACTCCCTATAGGTGAAAAAAGCCACGCCGATATGAGCACGAGTATGGCAGTCTGACATTTTGTCATACTTTTGCCGATTCACGATTAATAGCCCCACCCCCCCTTCATCATGACATAATGTCATATATTATCCGCATAAATCTTTTGTGCTAGCTTGTATTCAATTTAATGGTGTTACTTGCATGCAGTATAAATGTGTGACAATTTGTCGTAGTGGTGAGTATCACTACCCAGTACGCCATTATTGTACTCACGTGAGTAGTATTGTACTCAGTATAATTATCGCATTAATCTTTAGTGCTAGCTATTAATAGGTTGATATTCTGTGTATCAACCCTATAAGGTTGATAATCTATAGTGTGCTTGTATCTTTTTTAAGGTTAACGCAGTTCGAGTATTACTTTAAGCCATCGATAAAGTATTACTTTAAGCTTTTCCAGTACATATGTCGGGCGAATTATAGGGGATATTGGCGAGATTGGGGGAGTAATCCAAGTGAATTGCACGCATATTTAGCTATACAGCCACTCTAATATAAGGCTTTTTGCCAATACAAGTCAAGTAAAATCGCTCAATTATCTAAAGTTTTTTGAAATTCTTCGAATGGAATATACTCTAATTCGGGCGATTCTATTAAAGTATTACTTGAAGCTGGTGCGGGCGGTACTAATATATCTGTCTCGCTAGTCGTGGAAATGGGCTCGATGTTCTCAAACTCGTCTATTGAAGTCTGAATCGTGATATCTTTCTGTAGTAATTCATCTATAGCTATTACTAATGGAACATCCCTATGACGATACCACCCCTTCTGAGTACTGGCTAAAGTGTATATGCAATTCAAACATAACACTCTAAGGTTGTCTAATTTGGTATTATTATGGTCTTTATCTAAAAAATCTATCACTAAGGGGGGTGTTTTGTCCAAAATATTAGTACAATCATACCCGCATTCACTACATTTTTGTTCTAAATACGCTTCATTTAGGGCTTTTTTCAACAAAACAGTCTCACGAAATGGTGAAGGATTCTCTCCAGTAAGTATTTTTTTCAAATCATACGGCGAAACCTTAGTACTATTACGTTTTCTAACGCCCTTTGAACTGGGTAATGGGGTCCATAACTCGTATTGTTTAGCGTATTTCCTGAATGTTTGATACGATAAGTTAATATACTCCGCTGCCATTCTCATCGATTGGGTAGATTTAATTGCATACTCAACGCGTTGTCGAGATGGTTGCTTAGATGGTCTACCACCTACGTTCTTATTATTAATACTAATGGCCATAACAAATTCCTATATAAAATTAAACCTTGTAAATCAAGGCGTATGAGCAGTATATTTCTTAGTTTTATATACCTATACTAATAACACCTATGTATGATAATAACTATCATATTCTGATAAAAAGTGTTATAAAGTGGGTAATGGTGGGTGAATATACCTATTTGGTATATTTATCGACTATGTCGAGTATCTTCTTGGGTAGGTCGCGTTTAATACAAATTAATATAGTGAGTATTACTATTAAATGATTCGTATATGGATTAGGGGGAATGGAAACTTCGAGTGCAACGAGAACTGCTGCAATCATTTGGAATGTATATAATAGCCGTTCACGAATGTGGTGTTTCATACGTAGTATATCTCTATCATATACATAAATATAGAGACAAGAGATTAATCTCTTAAAGTGTTATAAATAAAATATTGCGGGACACCACCCCATTGGGTAAACCCCACTCAGAGTATAACCTTATAAATTATAGTAAAATTAAGGATATAACCTTATTACTCATAGATATACTTTATAAATTATTAATACCACGCACCAAACTACAATACTCCACCACTTAGGTAATAAATCTTTCATATTAATTGATACGCTAATATACTAAGTATTATAATTAATATAATTCCCAAAACTTTACAACTCATCTCTTCAAAGTTACTCATCATCATCCCTATCTAATTTATCAAATTTAATCTCACGCAATAACACCATCGGTGGTGCACCATCACTAATACCTAAGTATCCATCTACTACCACACTTATTACATTTAGTTAAGAAGCTGATAAATTCATACCACTTGGTTCTTTTCCAAGTTCTTTTACATTTTAAACATTTCATAATTTTCTCCTTTTAAAAACAAACTACTCACTATCATCATCATCATCATATATTCCATCATATATCGGGTTCTTCTTTATATTCGTTGTATTGGTATCACCATTCCAATCTTTATCTATCTCATCCACTTGGTCGTAGACCGAAAAGTACTCCGCTCGTTCAACACACTCTTCCAACTCAAACGGGTCATCTACATCATCAATAACTTTGGTATCTCTTGAATCAATCGCCGATTTTAATAAAACTCTTGACCAATCCTCTATATACGATATACCAAGATTACCGATTGTGATGATTAACTTAAATATCTCTTTTAATAATGACCGTATTGTAGATTTGGAATGTGCATTGGTCGTAGACCGATTTGGTTTTATATTATCTAATTTTGACATCAATCCCTCCTCGATTCGTAAGAATCCAACCAATGATTCAAAGGCAACTTCATCATATAATAATGTTTATTTCCTATCTCTACATAATCGGGTATATCTTGATGTAATTCTTGATTTATAATTGTGATTCTCAACCTATCCTTAATCTCATCCCCTATATAATCCGGCCATATTCACTCCAACAACCATATAATGGATTATCGGAGGGCACGATTCGATACGGGATAATCTCGGGAGTTATATTTGGTCGTAGACCGATATGATTGTCAAGTTTATATTCATTTGGTATTAATGGTAACGCCGAATTAGGATTATATCCCGTTTGGCCTTTTAATACACTAACCATTAATGTAATTAAAACTAATATTATATGTAATTTACTAATTCTTGTCATTTATATCCTTTCGAGATTGTGAGAATGATTTGGGGGGATTCGTTAGAATCTTCCCCAAACACTCTCGAGTCTCGTACTTTGTGGTCTCTTTCCGTTCCTATATATATACATATATAGAATCTAAAAAAAAGTCGTTACTTTGTTTAGCAAGTCGTTACTTTGATTGTAACGCCCTTACTTTGTCAAGGTAGTATCTATAGGTTGGTGGTGCATCAAATCCCAAGTCTGATATGTCAATCAACTCCTTGTAGATTTTTACACCTTTCAGTCTTTCACTTGTCATAATAAATAATCTGTCTTGAGCGTATGAATCAAGTGCGCTCTGAGTTATATTATGTGATATACCTATTATATACTCAACTCTTCTATCCTTGAGAGCATATGCGTACAACTGATTCCTGTCGTTTCTTCCGAAGTCTTTCTTCTTCATCTCACACAACCACTTAGGAGTCTTTTTTCCTAACACCCCACCGGATTTCCATATCATATACACCACGATATCATATCTACCATTATCCTTAGAGATTTCCTTTTTGGTTATGGCCCTTTTCTCATCTTCAGTCATATCATTCATCGGTCCCAAACCATGCTTGGTTCTCCACTCGTTACTCGTCCCAGTACCCATTTGATTCTTCACAATGATATCATATTGGAACAGCTGTCCACCCTTTTCAACTTGAGATACATCTGGATATAGTTGCAATAGTAATGGTTGAATGGTTTCAAGTACATCAGTTTGGAATGATGCAGATAGACCCTCGTACTTATCTGTTTTCACCATATAGGTAGCAACCTCTTTAGAATCTACCCACACATCGATGAACTTGTTGTTTAGAGATAACATCCCATTACCCGTTCTCAAAGGTAGTAGATTTGCCATCTGTCCATCTGAACCATTATACTTCAATCGAATCATAGGTTTATCACCTATCCATTTACTCAACTTATTCTCACCATCAATTTTACCAACACCATCAATGTTCAACACGATAGATGATTTCTCACCTGGTCCATCATCAGCACCAGGAGATTCAACAACTACTTGATTACTCATTCCACCACTACCATCAGGTAATGAATTGAACTCTGATGAAGTTCTGAGTGTACCATTTTCATTTATCCAAGTGGGTGACCAAGGTTCTATTGGTTTACTCAACTCAGAATTATCAGCAGCCTGATTCATACCACTTACCAATATAGTATGAGTTCTTCCAACCAATATTGGTTCAGCATCATACTCAGCAATTTGAGTTCTGAGTTTATCAATCCAATTCTTGTATCCACCCATCCTTGAAGTACCTTTCACGAATCCCTTTACTTGGAATTTGTGATTTGGCATCGGTTCTCCGATTGTGATAAAATCCTCTTCTGCCTGATGGTCATAATTATATGGATTACCATCTACATCTTCCCAAGACATATCCAAATCTCCACAATACTTACCGACAGTACCTAATCCACTACCGAATATAGAAGAACCATCTTTGTCCTTGAGATTTAACTTACCATCTTTGACAGTATCTTCGTTGATAGTATCCTCTTCCAACTCAGATATCGTTGGACCACATACATCTTGTTCGTATGTTACCCACGCACCACTTTTTACTACATCAATCTTCCATACTATGTTCATTGCCTCAGGTGGTATATTGGTTATCAACTCGAACCAAACCACCTCTGGCTTTGAACCTATTAAAGTATTCAATTCTTCAGTTTTTGCAAGTCTTTTAGTTTTACCTACAATACTGGTCTTTACTACTTTACTCATTTTACTTTCCTCTTTTTATTATTCATTAGTTAATTATTTTACTCCATTATATTATATAGAGTGGAGAAAGAAGCGATTGCCATACTTTTATTTTCACTTTCTTTACAAACTTTCTTTTATTGGTTGGTTGAACTCTTCCAAATCCCCAACACCCTGTGATAATAACTTCTTCTTAAATCTTTCGTGCATCTGATTCAGTGCTTGTCCTTGTTTCGTAGTTAAACCACCATACTTCTTCACACCTTGTGATACACTATGTAAAAATTCTTGTGAACGAATCATATAACTTGAAGAGTAATCACACTTAAATAGTATATCGTGTACTATTTTAATTTTAGCTCGTATCCTCTCAATCTTTTGTGTCTTTTCCAACCGAGTTTCTTTTGTATCTGTACTACGCCATTTCACATAGTTTCTAATTACATTTGATATGGCAGAATCCATCTTATCTGTAATCTTCCTACCACCACCTATCGCAGTTTGCATACTCGTAACAAATTCTTTGTATGTATCATTCATATAGTAATCTGGGTCTTGTAGTATATGAGTTAATTGTTTGTATGTTTTATCGTACTTATCCATATTATCAATTATTCGTTTTGGTACACTCACGCGATAGTACTCTCCACATCAGCCCACATCAATATAGAACATAAAAGTTTTTCATCACTATCCGTCCACTTGTAATCTTCATCCTTTATTTTATTTTCCCAATAAACTTCACCAGACGAGTGGTCATATATGCAATCAATCTCAACATCATCACCATCATAATACCACACTATTGCTAAATCTGTAATACCACTTACAATATGTGCTTTCATCCATTCACTAAAAACACCACACTCATCCATTAAAGCGAGTAGTGTGATATTTCTTAAAGAGTTGCCAAATTTAAGACCTGTTTTTGGAGTTCGTATTTCTTCAACCCCTATCATATAACTTGAACTATAAATTGTTTCGTTACGGTCCATAACCTATATCTCCAGTTGTGATAACGTGTTCCAAGTTCCCTCGAACCCTACCATATCCGATTCATCATCCATAGTACCACACATTCTATTCGTCATATCATCTTCCAACTCAACCATCAACTCTTCTTGAGCTGATTTACTCATCCAATTCATCCGATGAAAATATTTACCAGCTTCACCAAACTCATTCTCACCAACTCTCCACATCTCAACCACTTTGATTGAATTTGATTCAGAAGAAAATACATACTCAACTATGAGTTTGTTTCCTTCAAAGTTAGTGGAAGAATCGAACTTCCCCAATGTTTTTTCAAATACATATGTCATACTACTGATTTCCTTTATTTAAGTTCATTGTTTTTTCCCTTTTTGTCATATATGAATATAACACTAAAAGCCTATACGAGTCAAGTACTTTTTTCAACTATTTTTAACTTTTCTACCTTTTCTTTCAATATATATAATGTATTACAAGCTCCATCTATGTAACCCCTACTGACTGTGTTTTCATTATAATCTGGTAGATAATTTACTGAATCATCTAACTCACATTCTATCTCATTAATTAGTTCTAATATTTCTTTCACGATGCTATTCCTATGTTCCACGACAGCATAATTGCTTCGTGTAATGTGAGATTAGGTTTTTCATCTACAACCCAATTCTCCATCTCTGTTATTAAAAAATCTATATCTTCCCAACTCATCCACTTATACATTATAATATTGAAGTATGGGTCATTGTTTAATGTTGTATCTGTATTCGTCATCTATAGTTTGGACCAGTCCATTGGAAGTAATCTTGATTATCATCAAATATATTTCCACGAGTGTGTTTTGCTGGAGCACTCCATCCAGCTGCCATCATCACATCACCAACTTTTAGTGGTAATCCCTTATGAGAACCATCAACTTTAGATACAAACCCCCAAACTGATGAACCCCTTATAATCTTTACGAACTTCCTACCTGGTTTAATACTCATCGTATCTGTTGACATTTTCCTACCATTACACCATTTTATATAGTTCTCTTCTATACCAAGTACCAACTTATCAACTGCGGAATCGAAATCCCCTTTTGGTGGTAGTGGTTTAATACCATTTATCATTTAGAAATCCTCCAATTCATCTATACCATCATATAGGTCATCTTCAAAATTGAACCCTTTCACAAGAGTAGTGTTATTGAAACCCTCATTAAGAGTATCGAAGTTAGTAGTATCAACACCCATTTCATCAAGGGCGGTTTTCTTAGTACCAAACCCGATATCATTTACTGGTGTATGTTTCTTTAGTTTTTTGATTTGTTTCTTCATTGTTTTTTCCTTATTTATCATACCTAAATATAGGGCAAAAAGCCAATACGAGTCAAGTGTTTTCTTGACTTATTTTGTGATTTTTGAGTATTTTGGGTATTTTGGGTGTCTTTTAGGACTTTGAGAATATTTCCCATAGAGATTTTGCGAATAACGCACTAAAACCAGCTCCAATTGTAGTTCTCCACTTCTTTGTGGATTCTCTAAATTGAGAGTTTAACTTTGTTTCTGCCCATAATCCTTCGTGTGGATTGAACATATTTTCTTTAATAAATCTTAAATTATCATCCGTACTGGTATGAGCTTTATCCATATTAAGTTTTAACTTATCCATACTTTGTGTAAGATTATCAATTTTGTTATGTATTAAATCGAATTCTTTTCTATCGGTCTGGTTCACCTGGGGTTCTCCGTTAGTTGGTTTTTTAGTTATTAATAAATAGTATATATATCAAAACTTCGTATAAAAACTCTGTATTTTTATTATTTAATATATAGATTATATATTCCATTAATAAATACTATTGTAAATATAACCACCATAAGTATCTCATTCCAAGATAAACTTTTAAGCTTATTCATCACTCACCCACATATTACATTGATATCGTTCTGACCACTCTGAATGACCAGCACATTTCCTTGTCTTGAATTGTTGTATCCAAAATTCTAAAGTGTTCTCTACTGGTTCCTCTATATATAACCATTTTCCGACAACACCTTTAACACGGCAACCTTTCAATTGTTTCTTTATGTATTTGGCTAATTCTTTAGTATCAAGCATATCCCCAAACTTCTCATCGTAAAAACCTATGACTTTTTTAGATTATTTTTCTTTTGATTATAATATCGTTTCTTTCTTGGTTGTGGTTTACGCGGTTTATAATTCTTCTCCAACCTAAAGATTTCTTCTTTGAGTAGTTGTCTGGTTGTTCTTAACCTATCTATCTCATCGTTCTTTTCTTCAGCTCTGTGTAGTGTCCATAGTCCCATACTAAGTCCACCTAAAATTACTCCTATAATTGTTCCACATCCAAATGCTATCCATACTTGTTCAATCATTTGTCTGTCCTTTATCTAATTTCTTGTTAATATCAGATAACTCTTTTTCTAAATCTCGAATTACATCTTTAATGGTATCTGGTGTTGTTCTACCCTCATACCTATCTTCGTACTTCCATATCCTCTCTTGGATTAGATTTGCTCTATCCTTGAGTATCTTATTGTCAAGTCTTGTTTCTACTTTCTTGACCTTTTCTTGTACTTGTTGTATATCATCTACCTTAGCATACCTACCATCTACTGAGAACGCAGTTCCCATTAGTGTGATACATCCTAACACAAGTGCAACAATTGTTTTTGTTTTATCTAACTCCATAGTATAACTCCTTTTTACCTATTTCCAAGGCAACATTGTCATTCCTATTAAATTTAATAGAAATTCTATTATGATTACAAATATTAAACCACCAACTATTTGATAAGTCCACCATTTCCAACCTTTTAAACTATCAACCCATTTACGAGATTTTGAATTTAATGCTTTATCATATAAACCACTCTTATTACCTACTCTTTCGGCCCAATAGTTTGGGTCTACCCAATCTTTTAATTTTATCAATGGATAAAATATAAAAGTTAATACTTTGTGTACTTTAGTATTTCTAATTAAAATACTTAACACTATTGCAAATAGTAATGTACCACCTGCAAGTAAATTTATAATTAAACCTTCACTCATTAGTTAATCATCAAATGAAAACTATTACAAATGCTATGAATATTGTCATCTCTACCATTACTCCTCCTCTACTACTACTGCCATTATATCCTTTTCCATCAGTATCAATACCTTTTTACCTTGATGTTCAATTTCTTGTGCAGCAAATCTAGCAAATAAAACTTTATCACCCACCTTTATTGACATTGGAATTAACTCTCCCGTAAAACTTCTTGAACCAGGTCCAATTGCTACCACAATTCCCGTATCTGGTGCTTCTTGTGCTGTATCAGGTAGTATTATACCACCCGATGTTTGTGATTCTCTCTCTGTTTTTTCAATTACTACTCTTGCATCTATTGGTTTTAACATACTCCATCTTACCTTTCATCGTCTATTTATCTGTGTCAAGATAATCTTCATCATCTTCCCACCAGTCAAACTTTCCTTTTCCTAATTGTATATCTTGTAGGTTATTTTTAAAACTTGTATCCCAATCTTTCATTGTCATTACTTTCCAAAGTTTATTAAACGCATCTCTATTTTCCATGTGTTTTATACCTTGAAAATAAGTAGTTGCCCCACTAACACCAATATCACTACCAAGGTCTGCTGATGTTACAATCTCATCAAATTTATTTACTAATACATATTTCAATTCATTCTCCTTAATCTAATACAATTTTAAAACTCTTCCAACCATCATCATAATAAGAACTCAATGTTAATGTATCACCAATCATACTTCTTACTGGTGCAATCATATTATTAATCTCTCCATCACTATTACTATAACTTGCCATATTACTTGTTGGAACTTCCATACCACTATAACCTGTTACATAGACTGTGTCATATGACACATATTCTAAATCATCTGTTAAACCTCTTTTAACTACATATCCTAATGTATCACCAAGATACCACATTAAATCTGATTCCCAATAAACTTTCTCATTCATAACTGCACCAAAATCATCTGATATTGAACCTGATACTCTATGTATTGTTTGCCAACTACCTCTATTCATTTCCAAATGATAGTATCCATTATCATCTATTGGTAACCGCATATCATACTGAATGATAGGTGGCGAGTCTTGTATTGTATCCTCACACCCAACTAAAAATAAACTAATCCCTATTAGGATGTTTCTTATTAAAATGTTTATTCTCTTGTTGTTTCTTAACTTCGTCATAACTCTTCTTTTTCCTTTTTGGTTTAACTTTGGGTTGTATAGTATCTTGGTACGCATCTTCTTCGTATTGTTCCCAATCATCACTACCTTTAAATTTTGTCATTTTATTAACTCCTTAATATACTACATTTTAGTAATACAAGTCAAGTACTTTTTATTTTTAATTTCATCACCAAAATGAGAAATTCTGTTATAGAATAATTACCACCTCTTTCATCGAATATAATGTAATTTGGTAATGATTCTGGACTTATATTTATCATATTATTTAACGCCATCCAACCTTGTGCTGGATAGAAACTACCCAAACTCTCTTCACCTAATTGATTACTACTAAACATTAGGTTTTCCTTTTTTTCTTTCTTATGCATAATGAAGTATGTCATAATCCCCAATCTCCTTGAATCAACTCTTGTTCAGATGTAGCAAGTGATTTAATTGTTATATTAAATATCTCTATCTGTGATATCCCCAACTCACCACTATCGTGAAGTATTTCTGGAAGGTTCTCTATAATCTTAAAATTATCTTGTGTTAACTTACTTGCATCAAACCTAACCACTACACCATCTGTTGGATTAAAGTGGTCTGAATGTATTCTCTTCTTTAAATCGAATGATGTTTGTTCTTCTTCAATGTATCTATTAGCACCAAATCCTTTATGGCCTACGAAATCACTATAGATATTATCACACCATGGCTCTAACATTTCTAACATCCGTGTGTTACAATTCTCAACTACGAACCCAACACTAAACTTTGGTGGTACTATTGGTTTCATGTGTTCATCATGTTTAACGAAGTGTCCCCATTTTCGTATGAACTCTCGTGTACTTTTCTGATTCTGTTTCAACCACTCATCAGATTCTCTACCTATCATAAACACTTGTCCTGCAGGATTTCGTATTGCTCCATCCTTAAATCTACTACCCCTACAAGTCATATGATATACAAACCCTTGCCATACTTGTATAAATGTGTATCCAGCAAGATGGAATCTATTAAATATATCTGAATCCTCTTTACTCTGTGGTGCAAATATAGGGTCGTGTCCACCTATAAAATCCCAATCCTCTTTCATAATAGCCCAAGGAGCAAAGATTCCCTCTGATGTATCTCGATTCAATGCAAGTGGGCCGTATTTAATGGAATCTGAGTTTTCACTCTGTATATCCTCTACAAACTTTAACAACTCTTCTTTCTTGAACTCTTCAGGTTCTATACCAAAATCCATCAATATCTTTTCAGGTCCGTCTGGATGTAGTGGTGGTTCTATTCTTGTGAGTGAAACTACCTTACCCCTTTCCAAATACTTATCAATCTCTTTATCTGAATTGGGCGTTAGAATCATATCTGCGTGAAATATCATAACCCTATCGTGTGTTGCATAATCATTAATCAATGTATCATATAGAATAGTATGTCCCAATCTATCTGGGCCCTTGTTTATATGAAGTTTGATATTCTTATCTCTCTTCATCCAAACTAATACTTGTTCTGCAGTTCCATCAATACTTGCATCATCTGCAATACAAATCTCGTGGTCTGCGGATTGATGTTCCCGAATACTTTCGTACGCTTGTTTCAGGTAGCGTAGGTTATTCCTTGATGGAATAATAAAACTAATCGGCTTCATTTACTTGTTCCTTTACCCACGTTAGTAGGTTTTCTTTTGGTGACCATCCGAGTAACTCATTTGCCAATGTATCTGTACAAAGTGTTTCTCTCATTTCACCTGCTCGTTTTGGTACTTTTACACTTGGATGTCCACCAAATGCTTCTGCTAATTCATTGATAGAATAGTTTACTCCACTACCCAACTCAAAGAAATTACCATTAACTTCTCCATCAACTAACTTCTCTGCTGATTTAACTAACCCATCTACAATATCATAGACATGTGTAAAATCTCTTCGTTGTTCTCCATCCCAAGTTATGGTTATATCTCTACCATCTTCCCATTGTTTCATAAACACACCTACGACAGTACAATATTCCCCATCTACTAATTGTTTAGGCCCATATACATTATAGAACCTACATACTATTGTTGGTACTTCATATATCTGATGGTATAATTTCACCAATTCTTCACCTTGCCATTTACTAAATGAATAAGGATTTGCGTGAACATCACCATGTACTGATGATGAACCTGCATAAACTACTGGTATATTTCCGTGTGTTCTTGAGTATTCTAACACTCGTTGAGTACCCAATGAGTTTGTATCAATCGTTGATGTTGGGTCATCAAATGATGGTTGTATTCTTGCCAATGCAGCTAAATGAAATATACAATCCACTCCATCTATCCCATCAAGTATTTCATCTTCTCTAATATCGCCGTGAATATAGTTACACTGCTCGTGTTCGTTATCTTTAGTACCTGTATAGTAATTATCTATAGCAATTACATCGTGTCCATCTTTTAATAATCTTTTAATTAAATTAGTGCCAATGAACCCAGCACCACCCGTTACTAATATATTCATTTGTTTCTTAACTCCCAGTTTCGTTTCCATACTTCTTCAGTATAGTTTGATTCATATTTCTTTTTAATTGTATCACTACATAAATTATAAAACTTCTCAGATTCTTTTAATTTCTTTGCAATATTCTTTGCTTTCTCTAAATCTCCTACATCGACTGTTGTTAGTGGATGTAATATTTCTTGTGTATCCAAACCCTTATATCCAATACAAGGAATTCCATGAAAACCGCAATTTAATGCGAATGTTCCTGCTGCGTGTGTTCTCATCAAGTGAACACCTATATTATATTGTGATAAACAATCAATCCAATCTCTCCAACTCATATAAGGTAGATAATTTATATCTTCTATAGAATCTTCTTGTTGTTGTTTTCTACCCATCGATGGAGCAGATATAGGATTCTCAATCTTCCTCGCTATAATATATGAATCGAATCCACCATACCAACTTACCATATTACCACCTATCATAGTCTTTGACTTCTCGTATGATTTTGGACTTGGTAAATCTCCATAATTGTCAACTAATGTTTCACTTCTTGGTATTAAACCATCAGTAATCATTAGACTTCTCATCACCCTCACATCTTCACAACCCAATCCCCTATAGTAATCTACATCACTATTGTTGTGACAATATATCCAATCTGCATCCATCAATGTGTTAAAATATTTAAATTGTTGTTCAATTGAATAATCTTGAAAAAACCAATGTGGGCCTTCTTGCATTACCGCAACTTTATCACAACACTTTCTTATAAAATCCAAACTAACATTAGGATTATTCTTTGGTATAATAACTATACCCAAATCAAATTTTTCGTCTGGTAGTACATTTAAATTACACATTGGTGCATCTAATGCTATTGCCCATGCACACTCCGTACGCGCATTTGGGAAATCTCGTGGGTATCTTTGATTATTTCCTGTCTCTGAAAAGAATGCTATCTTCATTTTATCTCTGAAATTGTAACAAATTGTAATTCATATTGTGATAATAAGTATTCAATAACTTTTTCAAAATGTAAAAAATTTTCTTCTGACCATACATTATCATTATGAGTCCCATTGATATGTGATTGAAACATAAATGTATTTCCATATAAACTTATGTTCTCTGATTCATGTATCCCATCACACCCCTCAAAGAATTTACAATCCCAAGTTATTCCTTTATTGATTTCACTATGTCCTGCAACCCACTCAAAATAGTTACTGATTGCATCTGCAGATGCTTGATTCACTCCCCAACCTGGTGCTCTAAATCCTTTTGGTTTATATCCACATGATTCCCATAACTTAATTGAATCTTGGATTCTTTGTACTGCAGGTCCATATTCCAATTCAAAAAATTCCATTTCACCAATTCCATCGGTATGACATGCGTGATAATGGCCGTGATTACTCATTTCAATCCAATCATATTGTTTCCAAAAATCTACGAACTGGGTACTAATAGGGAAATGGCCGTGATAGTTACTCGGTATGAATAGATTAAACTTAACACCATATTTCTTATTAAGTTCTTTAAGATATTCTACTTGAACATCTCCCTCTATCCCCCAACCCTTTTCTGGATGTACATCATCTATTGCTACTACTACGTTATTTTTCATAATCTTTGAATACATCTTCCCAAGTATATGTGTATGTTTGTTTGTTTAAATTGAATGCGTTTTGTTGTGACATCTTATCTGCATTTTGAAACCAAAATTGTTTCTTTCTCATAATAGTCATATCATCTGTTTCAAAATCTTGTCCTTTGATATACATCCTCTTGTTAGGTAACTTCCTATTGTGTACTAATAAAACATTCTTTATAATATATTGTGTTAACCCACCTTGAAAGTGTATCAAACAATTGTTCATAAATGCTGTATCCTCGTGTACAAAGAATACACTTTTTGGTATGTTAACTCCACTCTTAATTACATCTGATGATATAACTAACCCACACCCATTAAACTTTAACTTATTGGTTACTTTTATATCTAATTCATCAACCTTATCGTTAATCAAATCCATCTCTTGTTGTTTCATATTGTATCGCAAACTCCACCAATTTGTTAAATCACCCTCTATAAATGGTTTATCTGTGAAATCTGGATGTTCTAATATTGTCCAAGTATCATCCCACATTTTACAAGTACTGAAAAACCCAACATACTTTGGTGTGGTTTCCTTTGCTGCTGTATGTAGGTTATCTAATATCTCAAAGGTTTGATTTGGTATCAATGAATCACTTTCACCCCACATAAGTACATCAACCTCTTCACAATACTTTTCATTGAACTCTCTACGATAATCTGCGATAGTATAAATCTCTTCTATTGTACCACCACCATTGTTATCATGTTCTACTAAGTTTATAGTGTAGTTTTGTGCATCAGCATAGTGATGGTCATAACCAAATACACTCTTTAGTATTTCTCTGAAGTTATCTCGTAGTTCACCAATAGTTATTTTCTTTTCATCAACTTGTTCTAATCCTTGATTCAAATTAAAACAAATATCAATAATCACATTCTCTTTGTTTTCAATCTTAGTTAATGCTTTTTGTACACTAAGTAGATAATCTTTTATTATATCAATTTCATAGAATTGTACTAAACAACCTATCGCAATCTTGTTGGTTAACTTATGCATAATTGTGTTTTACTCTCTCCCACACATTCTTCATCAAAGCATTTCGTTCTTTCTTTTCGAACCCATTAAAATGCCACACCCAACCTACATTCCATAGTAAATCACTCTGTAATATTCCCCTTAGATGTAATTGCTGTAGGTTAAATCTCTCATCTAAGAACTCTATCTCGTGTTCACTATTTCGTATCATATAATTGATAGGTGTTTGGTCTGAACCTTTCTTTACAGTCTCGTGTTGTCTCATTCGTATTTCATCTTCATTTTTGTAATAGAAATCCGTAACACTCTTACACCACTCTTTGTGTTTTTTATTCAATACAATAAAACCACAATTAAAATATGTTAACCAATCAAACTTCACATCAGGCCAGAAATCTTGGTAACCTTGAATACTATTGTGTGTCCACTCTATAAAAAATCTATCTTGTATTGCACCGAACTCACCCTTAGATGCTTCAAAGAAATCTGGACAATCCCAATGTACCATCGTATCAATATCAACTAATGCCACATTATCATATTCTATACCATTTGCATCTAATACTTCCATTGCATGCCATCTCTGCCAAGTAGGTTTCATACCTGGAACTTTATGTGTTCCATCACCCTTTGGTCGTAACTCATCTTCTAATATAAATAACTCTACACCATTCTTATCACACCAATATTGCCACGATTTATAACACCATTCAGCATAATCTAATCTGTCTGGTGCATCTATCATTGCAGTCATAAATACTACATTCTTACTCTTCATTAAAAACCTCTATACATAATATGTTTTTATCATTAACCATTATCCAAGTACCATCCATCTGTTTAAACTTAGTGAACTGCCCTTGTAACAATGATTTTGATAAGACATGATTAAATGTTCTTTTCTCACCACCAACAAAATGTATGATTTGTGTTACCACTTCACCTACTGCATTTACTGATGACCTTAAATCTGTATATTCTTTACTACTATCCATTTTTCCTTAACCCTACTATCGTTTGTCCACCCTCTCCTACTTGTGTATCTTTTATACTAACAACTTCAGTATAATAATCAAACACTTTATGATATTCTGGTCTTGGCCAGAAATCGTGTATGAAAACGATGGAATCTTCATCTATATAATTTAATACTTTGTATGCACAATCTGTTCTTGCTCTACCATCTATGAATACTATATCAAAATGGTCAACCCCCAAGTTATCTACATAATCTATGTACTCACCCCAAACATATTTATCTCTTGGATATACACAATCATCTAACTTTGGTATATTATGATTATCTAAATGTTCTGAAGCATATAGTATATTATCATCATACTTGTTCCAAAATTCTTCTCTATTGGTTGGTACACCCTTTGGTATATCACATAAGTGTATTTCTGCGTTATTAAGTTTATCATCATATAATTCCTGTTGTACATTCCAATACCAATCTAAGTTATGTTCTATACTATAAAACTTCTTTACATACTTTGGGAATATTGTAGTACTACCACCACAACCCCACTCTAACATTACCGAATCATCTTTGCAATAACTCTGTACTAATTCTATTTCTCGTGGATGTATATTAGGTGTTAACATAATCTTGAAAATGTATGTCTATCATTTTGGTTACCATAAACTAATTCGTAATCGCGTTCGATTGTTTTAAAACTCATACCATTTCGTGATTCAGCAATTCTATCCCTTGAATCAGAACCACCCTCAAATAGTATATGTTTACCTTTCTTAATCATATCTTGTATAAACTCATTATCTAATATTTTTTTGATTCTTTGACCTTCGTTATGAACATCTATGTAGAGTAAATCAAATTCTATTGGATTATCAAAGTATGTATCATAACTTTCATTGTAGTAATATATATCATCTACGATGCCCCAAGTACCAAAGTTTTTTGATGCACCTTGATATTTTTCTTCATCTAATTCTCGTGAATGTAATTCACCACCATAAGTTTCTTGTGCTTTTCTCATATAGATTGTTGTAGAACCCCAACCACTGCCAAACTCTATAATAGTTTTAGGTTTATGTTCTATAACATAATCATACATCTTTTCCAAATAACCTTTAGGATAAGGTGTTGGAAGATTTACATTTGGGTACATTACCAGCCTTTTTTAATAGTCTGAACGATATACTCTCGTTCTTTTTTAGTAACCCACCACCCAACTGGTATTGCAATTAATCTTGGTGCAATCCTATCAAGTGTAGGTAGGTTTCTCTGAAATTCCTTTACACAACTATGAATATCATTTCTCTCGTGAACTTGTGATACCATAATATCGTGTTTCTTCATATGTTCCATAAAATCATCTTTTCTATCAACTAATAAACTATAAATCCAAAACGATGATTTGTGATTAGGTTTTCTTTCTAATAATTGTACATCTGTTACATCACTCAACTCTTCATCATAGTATTGTGCGTTATCTTGGTGTTTACCAACTATCTCATCTAAATGTTTAAAGTTCTCAATACCAAGTGTTGCAGCAATATCATTCATATGAAATTTGAATCCCCACTCTTTGATATCCTCTTCACATCTGAAATCTTTCTTATTAGATTCTCTATCTATACCATACCATCTTAACAACTTAGACCTATCATATGATTCTCTATCTGGTGTGATTAATATCCCACCATCACCCGTTGTGATATGTTTAATTGCCTGGAAACTGAAAGTACTCCAATTACCATATGAACCTACTGGTTTGTTATTATATGTAGAACCCATCGCGTGAGCACAATCTTCTATAATTGCTGGTTTAAAACCAAATCTTTTTTCTGTGTTCCTTGCAATCATATCTAATCTATCTAAATCGACTGGATAACCACCCCAATGTACAACAAATATAACTTTTGTTTTCTTTGTTATCTTTCTCTCTAAATCCACTAAATCCATATTCAATGTGTTCTCATCTACATCAACCCATTTTATTTTTAGGTTGTTTGCAAGTATTGGCCAATTGGTTGCAGTACAAGTTAGTGGTGTAGTTAATACTTCATCACCATCTTTTAAACCAGGCCATACTTCTCTTGATGCACACCCATCAAATACTTCTTGTATTGGATTCTTCAATTGATGTAGTGCCAAATGTTCTGCAGATGTTGCAGCATTTACAGTCGATATATAATCAACTCCAAAGTATTCTTTTAGATTACTTTCAAATTCTTCTACCTTTGGCCCTTGTCCTATAAACCCACTCTCCAATACCTTTCGTACTGATTTGTGAGCATTCTTGTCCATAAATACTTTAAATAGTGGTATCATCTAAGTATCTCCTCGCTTCCTTGTTCCATAAATCTATGGTTTCTTGTGGTCTTGTTTCTCCTCTACCATAATGGAAGAAGAATGGTTTTTGATTGATTGAACATTGTTCTCCGTGTGGTAAATTTAAAATGTGTTTTGATTTATCACCAACATATTGTCCTTGCATTGTAAATGCTGTATTCTCTAATATAATACAACTCTCTCTATTCTCTGCTGCTACCTTAGTTATGTTACCACAACTATCAATGTGAGTTGCATCAGGATACAAATCATACTTCTCAAAATTCTCTCGTTTAAATATCATAAACATTTCTCTACATATACTTCTATCAAACCTATTACTCACCAAGAAAACATTTTCTATTAGTGGTAATATATCCTCTGTCCAAGTATCAAGGAATAATATATCTGAATCTAAAAAACAAACTATTGGATTGGAAGTATTTTTCATACCCATTGTTAATCCTGCAGAATGATTTATACTACCATCACCAGGTTTCTTCCAAACACCATTTTGTGGGCCTTTTAATATCTGATAGTTATCCTTATCCTTATAAAGTTCTTTGTATCGTTTTACATCATCACCATTATCAACTATAGTTACATCAAATGGATGGTCTACGAACTTCTCCACACTTTCAAGTGCGAGTTTTACATACTCGGTATTCTTGAAACTTACTATTATAAAATCTATTTTATTTAATGTGTTGACCACTATCATCCCTTGAATTTGAATTGTAAGTATGTCCTTCTAACCCAAAATTAATAAATGGATTAAGTGATACTACATCACAATCATACACTAATTTTAATCTTTTCTTTACCGCAATTGTTTGTGGTTCAATACTACCAACCCATTTAGAAGCACTCGTGTAGTTATCTGCACTATGCCAATCTGATTCGGTATATGTTGGGTCATATAACTCCCCATCAATACTACCACAATCATGTCCAACTAAAATAATATTCTGAGCACCCATATATGCTGCGAGATTTAATGCACTCGTAACAGTCGAGCGAGATACAACTAATTTATCTGTACCTATTACTGATAACACCTCGTCGCCCATCTCCGCACTTTTGTTATCTAAGTGTTCGAAATACCAACCACTTTTCTCTGGTGCAAGATTTGGTTTATTCTTACCATCTGATAAATGAGCAGTATGATATTCTGAAAAAATCAATTTAATATCAGTTTTTTTAATCTCTTCTACCATTCTGGTAAATCGTGGTCGTTCTCGTAAATCCTTTGCTATCACATAGTTACAAGGAAACTTCTTGAAAACATTATTAACCCCAATTACAATCTTATCAGTAAAGAATCTTGCTGGAAAATAATCCGAACTTGGACCAGCACAAATCACATAAATATCTTTACCTTTATGTGTATCCTTAAATTCCTTTATACTTCTATAATCCATAAACCCTCTTATAAACAAACTCTGCTGTCATAAAATCAAACTCTGTATCTATATCAATACTTTCTATTTCATCTGTGATATGAAATGTAGGTTCAACTACAACATTCTTATGTTTGTATAAATCTTCTTTGGATAAAATACAACAACCATAATTTACCGAATAGATATCAGGTAAATCTTGCGAGTTTGGTGATTCACTTGGGTTATAATTCAATGGTCTACCATCTAACCACATATGATGTTTTTGTGGTGTGACAGTAACAATATTTTTTAAATCATTTTCCTTATACTTAGTAACTATCTCTGTAATAGTTTCACTACTTAGTAATGGTGATGTACAAGGTGCATACATAATATCACCCTCATCAACTATCGTGGATAGGTTTTGCATAAAATCACTATTGTTAACAATGTTACTTGCAAAGTGTTCATCTCTTTTGTGTGTACTAACATTGTGTTTTTCTGCAATAAATAACATTTCATCAGAATCACTCGATACAATTATCTCATCGATACCTTGTACTTTCTTTAGTGTTTCTATTTTTATGTCTAATAGAGTAGAGTTAGCAAAAGGTTTTAGATTTTTATTCTTTACCCTTTGTGAACCTGCTCTTACTGGTATGATTGCTGTTAATTTCATAATAACCCTTTAATATAAATATTAATAAATTTTGTAAAGAGAACATTTTTTTGTCTCTGTTTCTGGTGTTCTCCAATATGTCCACGCGTTTCCGTTTTTATATATATTGTAAATATCTGTGTACATCTCAACATTTAATTCACACTCGAACAACTTATGTTTGTAGAAATCCATTTCTATTCGTCTTGGTATTTCGTGGTGTGATGGCCAATGCGTTTCATATTGTAATAAATCTGTAATCAATAATGGTTTATCAACCCTCGTGTACATTAACTCAAATAACATTTTGTGGTCTATCATCCCATACTCACCCATTGGATTATGTGTAAATACAAAATCACATTCCTTTGAGTTTACACAATCCACAATAGTGTTTTGCATATCCTCTAATGTAGTTCCACGAGTTTCTAATTTATAAAATTCTGATGGATAATCAAAACAAGTTAATGGAATTTCATACTTATCACATACTTCTTGTAATAGAAGTTTCCTATGAGCATATTCTTGTCTTACTGGATTATTAAAATCCGTACTACACATTATGATTTCTTTTTCATAATCATCATCTTGGAATATTGGCCAACCAAATATTATCTCATCATCGGGATGTGCCAACACCATTACTACCTTTGTTTTAGCCATCTTGATTCTCCAAATAATAATCTGCAACTTTTTTATGTCCAGTATGTAGTATGATTACATCATCAATACCCACACTCATATCACAAACACACCATTGAAATGGTAATATGTAAGGATTAACCCCACTCTTCCATATTGCTCTCCACATTGATAAAGGGCCTCTTGCTGGATTTGTTTCCATCTCGTTACAATATTCTTCTAATAATTTTCTACCACTCTCACTTTTGGTATGTAGAGCAATTGGTGACATATTCGTAATCATACCATTACCTCGTGTTACATCTTCATTAATATTATAATTACCATCCATACCACGAATACCATCAAACCTAACCTGTAGTCTTGGATTCTCAGGAATAGTAACTCCAAACTTTTCTGTTAGTGGTAGTAGTGTATTCACTTCACTATTAACTACATACATATCTGAATCCATACATATAGCATAATCCTTATCAGATTCCAACAAACCTTTTACTTTGTAATAATCATTACTTCTATTTCCATATCGCTCTTCACCTTTACTTGAAATGTGATTATCCTTGAAAATATTATCAGTAACATTAATTACTTTATAAGTGATATCAGTTTGTACACTAATCTCTGTATCTGTATATATTGTTAAACTTACATCGTGTTCATCACTTATATTATCTGTGAATGTAGTTAATGTTGGGTCTAATCGTTGTGAACCATCAAAAACATTTCCACCCATATTTTTTCGTTCTTCTCCGAACTCTGCCATTACTAATTCTATGCTAGCCATCGTTTAATATCCTTGTTCTTAACTCGGTTAATATCGCCATGCTAATCTCCTACCATCTTCATTATCTATCTTTACCTTTGGGTAATACTTTGGATGTAAATATCTGAACACTTCTTGGTCATCTGCCAATTTCATATGTTCAGGTGCTTCTGGTGGATGTTGTGTGAATTGTTTATCGTATTTTAATTTCAACGCTTCTTCAAGTAATTCAATTAAGAACTCCGTTTTTCCAATCACAACTCCACTATTCAAATATAATCCTTTTTGGTTATCCATATGTGATAATGCTTCTCTTCCCCACTCTCCGTGAAAACCACCTTTGTTTCCTTTACAAAATGTAGTACTCATAAATAATGCATCACAATCATAACCATAGAATATATCTATAATTTTTTGTGGGTCATCTTGAAAAATAACATCTCCCGCATCACACCACATTGATAATTCTGTTTGTTCATTATTTTTTAAATATTCTAAAATCCATTCTTCTTTCATTAAGTGAGAATACATACCATACTTCTCAATCATCTTCTCGTCCACTATATGGTGGCCACACACGGGTTTCGATACAACTACGGGTGTTCCTATGCCTAAATGTTCTAAATTTCTTTCAAAAATAGTTACCTTTCTACCATCTTCCAATTCGTATAATTGATTGTAACGATGTAGTTTAGATTCCGCAGTTCCTGTCTCATCATCAATATAATTGTGGGCAGTTATAAAAGTTATATTATCAGGTTTGGTATAAGAATCCTTTTGTACATCATTCTCTATCATCCAGTCCATAATCTCTCTTGCGTGTTCACCCGCGTGAACGATTGGTTGTTTTATCTCTGAATGTGGTCTCATAATCTATCCATAATATATTCTGCAAATAGTTCGTGAGCTTTTTCATTAGGATGGTATTCTGGTTTTAATCCAGCATACTCTAATGCAAATTCTCTAAATGTTTCACTTGGGTTAATCAAACTTGGAAACCTACCTGTATCAATATTTTGTATATACAACTTGTTCACTTTATCTAAATCAAACCCATCTATAATCTCTGCTCCAGTCTGATTCCACATTGTATGCTGTCCACCATCTATTTTGAAAAAGAAATAATTGATATTATGTTTTTTTAGGAATGATTCTACAACTGATACTTCCCACATAAAATCTAACATATCCTTTTCTGTGGATTGGAACATACCATAGTAATAATATGGAGCATCGTGTCTGTTACCTACTGAATTAGGTGTTAACCCTTTCCAACCACCATCGTAATACTCCCACCTTGAAACCAAACTCCACCCAACAACAACATCTAAATCTTTTGTATCTTTACCACTATCAACATACTCCATCAAGTAATCCATAGTCTTTCTACAAATTTCTTCATTACCTGCACCACATCTTGCGTGGTTTATAACATTCATATTTCTTGTACTTGATATTATAGATGGAAACCTCTGAACTTCAGGATGTCCTAATTCATCCCCAAGAGTAAAACTACAACCATTTGCGTATAATGTTTTCATTTATATATAAACGGGTCTTTTTTCTTTACATTCTGCAATTTCCTTTTAATCTTACGATTCATTCTAAAATCTTCTATCTTATTTAGTATCCAATACCACAATCTCACAATACTTCCTCTAATATTTCATCCCAATTATTATCATATGTAATACCTCTATCATCTATATAATATTCTGCTCTTGGTTTCTCCCAAGTGATTTCATCTACATATTGTAATACATCGTGTTTATCCAACCACTCTTCTACTAATTCTATCCCAGTCTTTCCATTTACTAATGGTCTATCAGGTCTACCTTTAGCAGTAAAGATTATTATATTCCACTTCGTGTATAATTTTCTTAATGCTTCTAAACTACCTGGTAGTGGTTCTCCATAACAAGTACCATCATACCAACCCTTATCCATATTGTGAATAACACCATCAAAATCAACTGCAATATTCTTTTGTTCGTTCTCAAATCCAGGTGGTACATTCAAATTAGATATTTCAGTATTTACTTCTGATTCTATTCCCAAATCTTCAAATCTTCTTTGGGTTGCTTTATCAGCAATAGTTGGACATTTAAAACCAGCACCATGAATTAATTCATATGTTAATGCAAGTGATAATATTTCTGATGTGTGATAATTTATAACATCAAAACTTATAGGAAGAATCCTAACATCTAAATCTTCTTTTGGTTGAGCACTCCACAAACATCCATTCATACCAATATCAACAGCATAATTCAACGCGTTTACTAATGAGTTTGATGATGCTCCTGTCGTTGAACAACTCATCCCAATTGCCAAACACTTAGAAGTATCCAATCCTCGTGTTCTTATCTCTAACCACTTTGACAACCAAGTTTCAAATGATTCATCTGAAATAATTGATGTTGCAAGGATACCACTACCTGGAGCAATAATATTCTTATCTGTTAATCTTGAACCATCAATTGCTGCGTGGTCAGCTATTCCAAGATTACCACCATGCCCAAACAAAAAGATATGTTCTGCTTTATTATATTTTTCTTGTAATTTTTTCCATTCATCGGTTCTACCTATACTCTTAAACTTTCTATCAAAATTTTCTATATTAACCATCTGTTTCTTCCTCATTTATTTCTTTAAACATATTAACAACATGCTCTAAATAATTTTTCACATCATATACTTTTAAATATTGTTCTCTTGCATAAGTAGTTACTTTATCATTAAGGTTATTAAAATCTTCTACAATACCACCAACTACCTCATTTAAATCTGACCAATCATATTGAACTCCGAAATATGTTTTACCCTCTACATACATATTTGGTGCAGTATCAACTAACCCCATTGTTGGTTTAACCATTATTGTATTCGTTGCCCATATCTCAAAATCTCTAAAACATATCTCACCCATACCAAATGGTGATAAACAAACTTTAGAATTATATAAATAGTTAATATAATCTTGATATGGTAACATATCTTTATTAGATATAAAATCAATACTCAACTCATTCCACGCACCCCTTCTATGTTTAGTATATGGAATATCATTTCTCATTTCGTGTTCATAATTCTCTTTGTGTTCTGCTTGATATATTGCACAAACATCATATGGTTTAACATTTGCTGATGGCATTATTAAATCCTTATCAAATAAATGTCCTTGTAAATATCCAAGATTCCATCCACTCAATGCTATTTTTTTCCACTCATCTTCAGTAATATCGTAACTTAGGTTATTTTCACCTTTACCCCAAAACCATCTACCAAAATCCGCGGGAGTATTATATAATTCTCGTTTTAATAACTGATTCTTTATATAACGCGTTGGGTTAGTATTTCTCATCACCTCAATACCACCCATCAATGATGTAGAATCTGAACCATCAAACATCATAAATCTACCACCTTGTGTTAGTTTCTCTACATTTTCAGTTCCCCATTCAATACTATATTTCAATGGTATCTTTTTATTTATAAAATCATGCATACCAATAAACATTACATCAAAATCATCTGATTCAGTTATTTCTACACCATAATTTCTAAAATGGTCTTTACACGCCATAAATATTCTAAATGTTGGTTCGTTTCTATCAAGAGTCGGATTTATAACTTTTACTTTTATCATAGATGGGTATCCATTATTATTGCACTATAAAGTTGATTTTGGGTTTCTTGTTTATGTATAGTTTTTGGGTGATACAAACTCAATTCCTCTTGTGGTGGTATATGAGCAAAGGTTTTACAACCCGTAATCATTTCGTGTACTGGTCGAGTCCATCTTATATCTTTATGATTACGAAATACTCTTGATTGAAAATCGGGCGAATTAATTATCGGAACTTTATATTTTACTTTGACTTTCATCTATAACCTTTACATCTAATATTAATTTATCACTCTTTTTAAGATTTGTTTCCCAATCTATAAATCTTAGATTACTTATATCACCAATTCTTTCAGGCTCAATACCCCACTCAAATCCCAATCTCACAGGTATTATGTGGTCTAATTGATAAGCTCCACTTACACCACATTTATCACGAGGCTTATCATAATTTTCTAATGTATGAATTGGTTGATTATTCGTAATACTTCTAACTTGTCGTTGATATTTTTTATACTCACTCAATTCACTTAAATATTCTTCGTAACTTATATTTTTTTCTTTTAGTATGGATTGTATTCTAACTGAATCTTCTCCCGTTTTAGTAAAAACGCTATTTTTTCGCAACCAATCTTTTTGATGCTCTGAAACTCCACCATTTCCATTTCTTCTTCGACTATCCCATATTTTATCATTCCACACCAGTTTCCGCCCCTTAAGCGCCTTACCAATCTTTTCTTTATGTTCTTTTGTCAGCGTTTTTAATTTGCCACTACAACTTTTACAATTCAGTTTTTTATTCTCTGAATTATTTCTAGCATATTTACTTTTATATGTAATTGTAACATTACACTTAGGACATTTCCTATTAAATAAATTCGGTATTTCTTTATTCCATCTCATATTAATAAGTATCATTTGATTGTATTTTTCACTAAGTAAAAGATAAAATAACTAAATTTTCTTTTCATCAACAATTAAGTCCATTTTTTTCAAAAGTTTATATTCTTCACTTTCAGTATCCATAACCTTTTCATTATAGATTTCATATGGTGCATTAACTCTCCATCCCCATTTCTGAATATGATGTTCTGTTATACCATCGACTGTATTCACTCTTGGTACATATATTAAATCAACTCCATCATTCATTTCTATTATTTGTTTAAGTTGTTGTAATAATGTTTCGTGTGGATATTCATCGGCATCTATATGCATGATGTAGTCTCCACTACAATTTTCTATAACCGAATTCTTTTGAGCCGAAAAATCACCATCAAGTTTTCTATGATACACCTTGATAGTTTTCATATCTTCGTGTCCATATTGTTGAACCCAACTCGTTATAACTTCTTGTACTTGTTCATCCTCACCATCAACGCAAATAACTATTTCATCTTCCACATCTGTTTTGTGGATAAGGATTTCTAATAAATTATTTAACTCTTCAGATTCATTGTGGACAGTAATACCATAACTAATTTTCAAATCCAGCCTCAATTTGTTTTGTGAACTTTCGTTCCATTTCTTTACTAAATTCAACTAATGTATCTTTTGGTATTTTATTGTAATCCACTTCGAGATACACTCTTCGTTTTAAACATTCTCTTCTATCAAATGTTCTGTAATTTTTATAATTCTTAACTAATGCTTTTAATCTTCTGTACATTACTCGTGTTTGAGCTTTTGAAACTCTATCAGGTAAATCTGCTGCAATTGCTTCTTCTTCAAATTCTAACCCACCAAGTTTACCAAACAACTTCTCAACTTTACTTTCCGTTAATGGTCTTGTAATTGCAGTATCTAATACTAATCCCGCAACAAACCTTTTAATTCGTTTAGTAGTTTTTTTTCTAAATCGTAAATCTGGATTTAGTAATAATATGGTTCTCTTGTATCCACGAGTCTCACCCTTTGATTTATACATAAAGGTTACTATCTGACCTGGTTCAACTTTCGTCCATGCGGTATTCCGTACCGACATTATTAATCAAGGTCCTTGATTATACCCATCTCTTTACAAGCATCTAAGAACTCGTGTTGACCATAGGTTTTAGCATTATCTACATCTAATATACTATCATGTCCTTTATACTTATCATCCTTTAGTTCTAAATCTGTTAACTTACGAACTTCTGCTAATTTATAATTCCAACTACTCTGAACTCCATCTGGATAAACAACTCCTAATTTCCCCATATTCAATACTGATGGAAACCACATGAGTTCTCGTTCTTCATCATAGAATGAAATATCATTCATTAATTGTGATGAACCTATTTGTGCTTTTTTCAAATCAGGAGAATCCCAAGTGTATGTTGAATTACTTGTGAACCCACAATTAAAACACATAAATGAAGAAAACTTTTTCTCTTCAAGTACTTGTTCATCCTCAAAACATCGTTTATCATTAAAACAATTTGGACAAGTTATTACTTTTTCAGCCATTTTATACCTTCTTCAATTTGGGTAATTTTAACCCTTTGTTATCTTCTACTTTACTTAACTTCGGCAGTTTCAATTCTACTTGCTGGGGAACTGATGCTATAATTGGGTCAAGGATAGCTTCAAGTTTATTCTTCATTGCTTCATAAGAAAATTGTAACTTAGTGTATGCTTGTAATTGTTTACCCTTTACCACGTACTTACTATAATTATTGTGAATCTCAGTAAAAATACTCGATGCAACATTATAATTGACAGTAATCCACTTATTTTCTGGTGAATCAAACGCCATATCCTTTGGAAACGCATCCATAGGAACTTTTGTTAATGAACCAGGTAATAACTGAGCATAATTCTTATGTAAAAAATCTACATGACCACTCCATCCTGGAGCAACAATTGGTTTACCACTCTGTGCAGCTTCTAATAATGGTCTACCGAAACCCTCTCCGTGAGTAAATGTAACGTGGGCCTTTACTTTTGGATGATTATATAATTCATTCATCTCACTATCCGTAAAATCTCCATGTATCAAATATATATTCGGAAGTTTACTACCAACCACCCCTTCTTTAATATAAGTAATTTTATTTAAAATATCTTCCCTATCTAATATAGAAAAATCTGCACCACTGGTTTTCAATAATAATGCTGGCTGATTTCTTGTATTTTTGAAAGTTTCCAAGAATACTTTAATTAACATACCAACATCTTTTCTATCTTTCCCGATACTTCCACCTAACCAATGACCCGTAAACAAATAACAAAAATCCTCTTTAATTGGTTTGAATGCACGTTTAGTAGTTTTACCAAATGTTTTTGTTTCTTTATAAACATTAGTATCTACACCCTCAAATAAAACACTCATTGGTTTATTCACTTTTAATTCTTGATTCTTGTTTGGGTTTTGTTTATCTTCAATATTAAATGCTGCTTGTTCAAAAACTGCTTTTGAAAACTCTGATGTAAATATAGTTTCATCCATACGATTTACACCCTCTACCCATCGTGGTATAGGTATTGTAGATTCAATTCCAGCAGTCATACCAACATTCTTCCTACCGATTGGGTTGAACTCTCCAGGAATAACTATATGTAAATGTACATCGGGTTGTTTTTGTAAGTCGGGCCCGGTCATTAAATGTGATTTAATTTTATCGTGTTGTGAGTTATTTTCTTCCAATGCGGTCATTGGTGTATTACCCCACCGAACTGAATTTATTTTCACATCGTATTTATCTAATTCAATCAATGCACTACAAATATCCCTTGAGTGATTTCCGTATCCACTACGAGTTTTGACTGGTGCCGTTACTAATATCATTGGTTTCATATTCTACGCCTTATATGTGTTAACTTTATGTCTTGGTGTCCATTTCTCAAATGCAGTTTCCATATGGTCTATGAAATTCTTACACATCCATCGTGCACTCATCATAGATTCATCACTACACACCCATTCGTGTCCAATAAACCCACACTCTTCTCTTGCTTCCTTACCCATTTCATACCATTCTTTTATGGCATTTCCAGCATCCTCCCAATCACATCTATCATCAAAGATATATGGTGTTGGTACTGAACCCATTAGTGAACGAGTCTTAGGCCAGACTGGTTTACACCACTCACCCCAAGTTAATTCTGAGTTATGTTCCCACTTCTTCCAATCGTGTAATGATAGTAATTCCTTATAATCATCTGAAGTTAAGAACTTATCATTAATTTTAAATCCTACTTGGTCTTGTAATCCACCCGTAACATTAACAATAATTGGTGTTCCACTCATTAATGATTCACAAGTTCCCAATCCGAATCCTTCATTGGATGCAATATTCATTGTTACATCGGCAATATTATATAGGAAATTCATTTGTTTATTATCAAGTTTCTTATCACTAAACACTACATTTATTTCTGGTGCAATTGCATTAATTAATGCTGGTAAATCAGTTCCATTCCCATCAACTGGTTGAGTATGCATTACATAGGTAACTTTATCTCTCTCTTCGGGTGGGATTGAATTAACAAAATGTTGAAATGCAAGAATACAATCACCCATCATTTTCCTACGAATATTTCTATTCACATATAACAATGTGAAGTTATGGGGCCTATTACCCAATAACTCATTCTTAAATTTCCTCATTTCCAATAACTCAGCATCATCTTTAATTGGATAGAATTGTGTTTCGTTAATTCCGTGTGGTAAGTATGTAGAATCCCAATCTGTTCTTGGTTTTGTTTTTGCAACTTCATTAACTAATCCAACAGTCTGTTTGGAAATATTCATAATCAAATCACAACTCTCATAAAAGAACTCATTATAATGTGGTGCAGGTAAATCATCCCAAATATTATAATAAAATATAGGAATGTTCTGTCTTAATTCGTGTTCCATGTGGTATAACCACCCCCAAAATCTTGGGTCTGTGTAGTGTAGAATAGCATCAGGTTTCTCAAGTTCCATAATCTCTTTTAAAATATCTGGATTACCATAACCATCAATTGGATAAACTTTTAAATATCCATCTTTCACACCAGTCTCTTCCAACACGGCATCGTGCATATCAACCACTTTACCTTTATCTGGATGTTCTATTGCTCCACCAATCTGAACCCAATCGTATTTATCGATTGTACCCAATACAAATTCTCTTGACATCGTACCAACCCCACTTGACATACGAAGGTCATCTGATAAAAGTAGTATCTTTTTCTTCTTACGAGCTTGTACTTCTTTTACTGACTTTAATTTTGGTAATTTAATATCCATTTATAACCCTTATTATTTAAATTAAAATTTACTTCCACTTTGAAATAATTTGTCATGCTCGAGAATTTCCTTCCGGAACTCATCATCATAAACGAATTTATTAAGTGTACGATTTACCAACTTCTGTAGTGAAAACTCTGATTCTATTGTCTCACTTTTAAATTTACTATACAACTCCGATATTACTTTCACCGAAGTTAATTTTATCTCTTTCATATTATATCCTCTATTATATACGTATATATTGTATATATATAAATATACAACTAATCAATAATAATGTACTTTTTTTCTATTTTATGTGCATATTTTAAGGCAGATGCAGTACCATTTGATATCTCACCATTTAGACAAAACGCAACAACTTTATCACTATACTCTACCAAATCTTTATTTCGTCTATGGTAGTGTCCAACATTATATTGTTTATTATATCTAAAACTCTCTTTAACACAATGTATATTATGTGGTTCGTGGTATGCTGGGAACTCGGAATAATTTACATCAAAATCTAAAGCAAATCGTTTTGCATATTTATCTGCTCCATCTTTTGCTCCACCACTAACTATAACCAATCTATCAGAGAACTTTTGTTTTAGTTCCCAAACAAATTGTTTTATCTTTCGTTTATTTGTGTAACTACGCGACCCGATGATTGCTATCTTTACCATCGTTTCTTTTTTGTTGTTTTTTATTTGGTTTTTCATCTATAACGAACTTATAAATATTAATAAATTCTTGTAATCCTTCTAATATATCATTAGGGTTAACATATCTCCACGAAAATCTCGTGTACATATTTGTAATCCCATGGGCATTTGGTGTTAGTGATTCTCTCATCTTATAAGACATTAAGTCGTACCATATAAAATCATTTTGTGTATCAAAATAATAGGGTCTAATTATTGTCTTAAAATTTGTATGTCCTTTACTTTCCCAAGTATTAACGAAATCTTTTAATTCTTTTGGTTTTAAATCAGGTTCGTGATACCAAAAATATAATTTTGCACTACGAACTTTATTGGATATTTCAGTTAACATATCTAAAATTTCTTCTGTATTATCACTATGGATAACATCAGGTAAGTACAATCTTATATTTGGATTACTCATATCATTTTCCTATCACATATATCTGGTTTGTTTTTAAACTCACACCATTTACAATTCTTTGCTGAAGCTATCTTAGTATATTCTTTCTGAATATGTTTACCTTCTTCATCAAACCCATCTTCAATAAATTCTGATAACCTCTTCATAACTCTATTGATACTTGGCGTTCCACTTGCAGGTGAAAATTGCTGTATTCTCTTTTGTGGATATTGTAAGTTCTCGTACAATTTTCTCTTCAATATTAAATATTCAACATCTATTTTATCGATAGAAATATCTCGTTGTTTAGCAAAAAATTGTTTATACAATAGTAACTGATTTGTTTTATTCTTATCTGCTTTTTGCCATTTGTTCCAACCCATTGTAGAAGTTTTAATATCAATAATTCGTACCCTACCCCTTTTCTTGTCGTGAATAACCACATCCATATAACCAATAAACTTCATCTTATTTGGTAAATCAAAATCTAAATTTAATTCTATACCAAGTAGTTCGTGGTCTTTTTTAGGAAAATATCTACTTTTTAATTTAAGAAATTCGTTAACTATTTTTAACCCATCCTCATAAAACTCTTTCATCTCTTCAAGTGTTATAACTAAAACTTTAGATTCTTTGGCATACTTTTTATAGTTCTCTTCCATCCTATATAATAAGATTTCTTTCATTGGAAGTGCATCAGCTTTTTTTATGGTCTTATCATAATAACAAACTAAATATGCTTGAATTGTTTCGTGAACTGCAGTTCCAAAGACCGTATAGATATTACCTTCAAATGTGCCAAGTTTATCTACATAATTAAGTTTCCACATATTAGGGCATTTATCCCATTGTGAAAGTTGACTATAACTAATCCTCCCCATTAATCCATCCACCTACCATGTTTATATAAATGCCATAACCTATGTTTAAATATTTCCCACGTTAATCCAATAAATGTATTAGCTGTGTATTCACCTTCTGGCACTTTATAAAAAAATGCTTTCTTTTTCATTATTTTCCCCACTTACCATTCTTAACTATTGTTGCCATTATACCATAGTTGGACATATCCAAAAAGGCATCTTCTAATGGTTCACCCTCTACGGCATTAACTCTTCCACCAATCAACAAGGTCTTTACTCTTTGGATTTTGTCATTAATTCTGAAGAACAATCCTGTAAGAGATAGTTTTATATCTTCTTCTGTTTGTAATTGTGTCCCAACTGAAATATTCCCTGGGCCGTAATCATGTTGCTTGTGACAGAACAATTCATATTGTTCTCGTTGTAATCTTTTAAATTCTTCGGTCATCTCTGGCCATTCTTGTTCCATCATTGTTACAATATCACTACTGTTACTCATTGAACTAGAATTTGCTTCTTTTTCTGTAATAACCATAACTTCCTCTATTTTATTATTAAATGTGATAATTGTATAACAATAATAACAACTGATAAAACCAAACTTATTATTGTTCTCGTGTCAGGTACTTCGTGTAAAATCAAATAAGTCAATACGGTAAATACTATTGTAGCCATTCCAAATCCAATGGGCCTAACATACCAATAATTTTGAAAATATTCATAATACCATTTTGTCCCATACCAAAAAGCAATACTAATCGGTATACCACCAAATACAACCCACCATAAAGACTTAGCCCATTCATATTTAAATTGACCTTGCATATGAAACCAAGCCCATATATGACCTATCAATGATATTCCTAATGCCATCCATAGCTTACTCATCTAATTTTCATCTTCTTTATTTCTTTATCGGATTTTCCATATTTTTTTACTAACAATATCAATTCTTCTTTTGACATCAAATCATAGTATTCAGCAGCCTGATGTTTACTTACTTCAAAGTAAGTCATAATGAAAGGAACAACTAAATCATTTGTCTTTTCTTTCTTACCACTCAAATACTTTAAGTAAGTCTTTTTCTTTGGTAGTAAATTACAATAGAATTGATACACGGCTTTATGTGGCATAACTTCTATCGTATATGTTTGAAAGTGATTTACGAAAGGTAAAAACTCATCACCCATGCTCAAATAACGATTTACCATAAATGGACTAAACTTCTTTTTGTCGGCATCCGAAAAAGAATCCCAATCTCGTTTACCGACAAATAGTTCATTAATCCAACTAAATAAGTTCATTTATCTCATTTAACGGTAATATCTCACCACAGTTTCCACAATTAAACACTTGAATTGGAGCTATGACTTCTTTACCCGTTGGTGACATAATAGCTGATATTTTCTTTATGACATACCCTTGAATGAAAATCTTATTATTGCATTCTAGACAAGTCATTGTTTCTGCATCCTGTAAGTCTACCTGGACTTCTTGTTTTGGTAGTGGTTTCATTGGTTTTGTACTCATTGTAATTTTCCTAATATGCTTGACATGGTTGCAATAAAGTTAATCTCTTTATCCACACACATCACATCTTGATAAGCTCCCTTTGATATTTCAACAATAACATCGGGTATCTTATCACTTGTTATGTTTTCAACTTCATCATAAAGAAACCTAAACAATTCCGTGTAGTCACTAAAACCACTATCAGCAATCAATTTACGAATTGACCGAATATCAGAATTATTTTGAATCATCTCCAAAAACTGAAGTTTAAACTCATTATGTAACATTCCATCTTTGTCAATCTTCAACTTACCATCTATTGACATTCGTTGTAATTCATTGATTACCCTTCGTAAATCAGGATAACCAGCAGTTACAACGAGTGCCAAATCATCCAAGTCAAAAGATATGTTCTCTTTCTCCAAGATAGTCTTAGCATGTAGAGCAACATCTTTTTTACTTGGTGGTACTATTTTGTAGCTTTGACAACGACTCTGTATCGGGTCAATAATCTTCTCAACGTAATTACAGGTTAAGATAAACCTACAATGAGCAGAAAAGGTTTCCATTAGATTACGTAGAGCAGGTTGAGCAGAATTTACATTTAAGTAATCGGCTTCATCAAGAATAACTATTTTCATTGGCTTGAAACCAATTGAAGAAGCAAATGTCTTCAATTTGTCTCGAACCAAATCTATGTTTCTTTCATCCGACGCATTAATATATAAATAATCACACTCAACGTGATTAACAATAATCTTAGCAAGTGTGGTTTTTCCACCGCCAGCTCTACCATATAAAAGTAAATGTGGGACATTTCCATCAGTTATAAACCTCTCTACTTTTGATTTAAGATGGTCATTACCAACATATGTTGATAAATCTTTCGGCCGGTATTTTTCTACAAATAATCCATGTGATTCCATATTAAACCTGCTGTGAAACTAACCAATATTTAACATTGAAGTCATCAACATTAAACTCGATGTGAGCCAAACCTTTATCACTAATCTGAAGTGTTGCTTTGGAACACTCTTTATTAGCATTTAAAAGTTCTTTAAAAAGATTAGCATTAAAGACAATCGAATCCGTCATATTAACAGCATCACTTTTTGCCTTAATACTAATACGATTTGAATTAATATCGCTATATCCAATTACAAACTCAACTCCACCATCTACTGGATTAATAGCAAATGTATCAACATCACCTAAAGCACCTTTACCTCGAATGAATGAATTGATAAACTGACTATCAATATTCACAATCGTATTAAACTCAGGTGTGTTCTTTAATGCAGGTACATCGGGTATAACACCAATGGCCGCCAATACATAATCAGCTTTCATTATCGAATCCGATAACTTAAAGGCAACTGGCATATTATCAACTTCAGTTAAACTGAAATCAACCTTGTCGGCTAAAGTACCTATCATTTTTGACAATAATGGTGTATCATAAACACCAACTTCAAACTCAGGTAAAGTTTGTTTTGACAAAGTTAATTCACCTAATAGACTTTTGTCTGGTGAAATGAATCGAGTGGATAATGTATCTCCAGTTGATTCCCACTTGACGGAATTTATACTTCCACCAAGATTGTATTTTTGGATAAATGTATCCAATGTTATTTTATTCATTATTACGACTCCTATTGTGTGTTAATATACGAATTTTTTTCATTAAAGTCAAGTTAAAAAAACCTTTCAATTGAAGTTTTTTTATCAATGGGCATATCCCATTTCATACTCTCATAGAACAACTCTATTTTCTTCTTTAGGGCTTTATCAAATAACTTATCCCTATCTATATATTGAGCTACGAAATCCATAATCTCTTTAGGATCATCATAACCCTTGTAAGCGATAGCATCGATATTAAATGGATTGTCTTTCAGATAAACCCATCTAATTTTACTACTATTTCTAATCTGCTCGTGATTATTGACTTTAAAATGTTTTAACAAGTCATTATAGATAACTGATGCCTTAACGTGGACTGGTGCACCCTTTTCCATCTCGGTAAACATAGTCTTACTACCAAAACCATGTTTTGTCTTTTTCTTCGTGTATTTCTTTATACCCTTGACACCACTCGGTAAAGATATGTTTGTAATATCATGGTCGTTTAGACCCTTTTTAAATTCTAAAATGAATTCATCAATTCTTTCTTTTGGAACTTTAAAAAGAATAGCTTTCAATACCTTAGTCATGAAATCACGAAATGCTGGTGGGAATGAACTACGGACAATATCTAATCCCTTAACATCTAGCTTCTCACATGGAGTACCACCATCATTAATAATCCATTGACCATATCGTTTTTTAGTAACCCAAAAAGCAGCCTTAGCAATCATTTCTTGTTTAATCTCAAACCTATGTCCTTCATGTATGTTTAAGAAGTTTTTAGCAAAGTAATCATATGATTTGTTAATATATATTTGAACCTCTGAAGCAATATCAAGAATTTGTTCTGTCATAAACTTCTCATCTTTAACATCAGCATTTGGGAATCTATCCTTAACTAATGGTAAAGCACTATAGAATACTGAATCCGTATCCGTGTAGATACAATAGTCTTTATCGGTTTTCAATATCTTATTATAGTAGTTATTGGTAACTTTCTCCGTGAACTGAATTAACTTCACACCAGTAGTCGTTGTACCCTCGGCATTATCTATATCATAAAACCTAAAGACAGTTAAACCCAAGACACCATATAAACTATTAAGCAAAATCTTCTGAACGTGTTGTCGTCTGTTGAAATGACTACTTAATTCTTCATCACCCGCTTTACCATACTTTTTAGACAATGCTCTATATTCAACTCTTTCATTAAACCACTTCTCCAAGATAGCTGGTATAACACCTTTCTTGGATAAATCATAAATCACACCATTGGAAGATATTGAAACATTATTTTTATTAAAGAAATCTTTTAATTCCCCATTACTGAATCGTCTAATTATCTTACCATTCTTTTCTACAGAATATGTCTTTGTGACTCCTTTAATAAACTCTTCCGCATCCCAACCATTAATCTTACCTATTTTAGTTTCAGGTGACATATTCAAACTCATAATGATTGATGGATACATAGAAGTCAAATCCAAATCAAACACCCAATCATAACAACCAGGTTCAGGACTCTTCACATAAGCACCACTAAACCTACCATCCGAACCATCATAACTAACATCGTAGGCTTTACTCGGAGCGACTAAATTTAAACTTTTTAAATAAACTAACATCGCACCTTCAATATAACGAGAACTGAAATAAACCTCTTCATAAGGTATCCTACCTAAATGACATACACCCTTTGCCAAATCAATCAATTTTAGTTTATCATCAAGAGCCTTGACAATCTTAACATCATTCAAGTTATACTCAATAAACTTATCAATATCATCTCTGTATAAATCATCTAATGTGCCTTCATACTCAACCTTACCAATTCCAACCTCAATAGTTCCAATATGATCTAATCTATAACTTGATTGTTGAGTAAAGGTGAACTTTTTATATAAATCCATATAATCCAAAGCACTAACACCAGCAATTCGATACATCTTTTTGTTTGGGTTATACTTTACGATTTGAATCGGTGAAAGGGCATTGGCAAACTCCTCACCCAAGACTTTAGATATTCTATTATATAAATAAGGTACATCAAACCCATTTATGTTCCAACCAGTAATTATAGTCGGTTTAACATTCATCCAATATTGTAAAATAGCTTTTAATAACTCTATCTCGGTCTTGAAGAATTGAATATCAACCCCATCCTTAATATTACCTTTACCTTCACCTAAAACATAAACTGAATACTCTCCATTATGTTTAGTATAAAATGCTACTGATGTGATTTTATTACTAGCTTTTGCTGGTTCAGGGAAACCATCCGTGACTTCTACTTCAATGTCAAAGAATAGTTCTCTGTGATTTTTAGATGGTTCGTCTGAATCTGAATATCTATCTAAAAGTACTCTCGTATCTAATGGTATATCCGATTCGAATACTTTGCCTGTTTTAAAATCTTCTTCTGTCCAATACGTTACTTTCTTTAACTTATCTCCGTAAATAGAACGATATTGACCACTTCCGTCTTTTACGTAAGCGTAATTCTTAAATATAAAATTTTGATAACCAGCAACATCATCCCATAGATGAACTTCTACTTGATTACCACCTCTCTTTTCACACCACAAATTTTGATAAATAACTAACTCCCTTATTTCCGATACCTCAATATACAACAAAAACCCTATACAAGTCAAGGGTTTTTTTAGTAAAACGGGGGCTATATTTCAAGCCCCCGCACTTTACTATTTAAAAATTAACAGATAGTCCTACATTGTAGTATCTTGGTGTTCCCAAGAATACTTCAGCGTTATGAGCTAAGTGAAGTTTATCACCATACCCATTGTACTGACTATTGTCAACTGCGTCTTGAACATAAACACCATCAAGAGCATTAAAGATATGAGCACTAAGCGTCATATCATAACCACCAATTTCTGGTAGTTTGTATGCTATATGTAAGTCAAGTTTTGAATAGCCAGGAGCTTTCCAAACTTGAGTTTCATCGGCACCATCTTCATCGACTTCACGAGAATCGGGAGACCAATCAGCGTAATTATCATCATACATTTTATACAAACCCTGTATGCTAAGTCCTTCCAATGGTTTAAGTGTTAAACCACCAACATAAGCTGTTTGTGGTTGGTCACCGACCATTAGACCATCAAGAGCATACTCATACTGAGTTGTAGTTTGACCGACAACTTGGTTGTCGTCATTATACTCCATCTCTTGATAATCACCTTTGGCATCACCATCGAACTGCCAAGTACCTTTACTGAATACTAAATTCAAGTCAACCATTTCGTGAAGAGCAATTTTAGACTCTACTTCAAAACCAGTATGACTTTGATTTACACCAGTTAGATAAATGACATCTGTATCACCTGAATCTCCAGCACCTGTTTCAACAGATTTGGTAAGGTTTCTATCTTTCCATTGAGTATTATATGAACTCAATTTAAGATCAACATTACCACTTGCATACTTTCCACCAATTTCGAAACTTGTAAATTTCTCATTGATTGGGTTGGTAGCAACTGTACCATCAAATTTGATTACATTGTCTAAGATAGGTGGCTTCTCAACATACCCACCATTAATAAATGCAGACATTCTATCATCAAGGTTATAAACACCACCACCTTTCACTTGGAAAGTTGTAATAGCATCAGCCGAAACTTTAGAAGCATCAACAGCAAAATGGTCAAGATAAGAATATCCTATTGCGGATACTCCACCCATTCCATAAAGGTTGAATTTGTCAGTAGAATATTTACCTTGTAAAAATCCACCAATCCAATCTACGGTTGTTTCATTATGATAAGCGATAATATCACCTAACATAACTTTCTTCCCATCAGTAGCATTTTTATCGGCGTAATCAACATAGTAATCACCACCAAGTAAATCACGAACTTCACGTGCGTGTTCTATTCCAGCAGTTCTCCAATCAATACCAACTTGAACTTCAAGTTCATCTGATACATCATAGTTTAATTTAGAAATCAAACCATAAGTGTTTT